>OGZZ01000165.1_pt1 | contig 48205 bp, 40 predicted proteins | sample 1577021 | NCBI WGS metagenome assembly OGZZ01 (sample SAMEA3541526, study PRJEB24748) | human gut metagenome | biome: human gut; feature: human-associated habitat; material: faeces | place: China | collected 2012
GACTTAAAATCCTGTTGTGGCAACACAGTACCGGTTCGATTCCGGTCACCGGCATGTTTAAGTTTTTCAAAGCTTTGGGCGTACCTGATTTTTTTGGGTATGTCTTTTTTTATGTAATAAGAAAATTCTCCATAATTTCATATTACATAAAAAGTTCAGTTAGGGATGTGGTAGAAATACCTTGTTTATTATACAAATGTAAAAGTTTGACATGAACTTTTATATTAGGTAGAATAAAAAAGTTAGGGATAACAGATTGTTAATAATAAGAAATGTGAGGAATTTACAATGAAAATAGGTTTTGGTTGTGATCATGCAGCAATTGATTTAAAAAATGAATTAGTTGAATATATGAAAGAAAAAGGATATGAATGTGTAGATTATGGAACAGGTTATGATGAAAACGGTGAAATAATCAAATGTGATTATCCTGCAAAGGGTGAAGAAGTAGGTCGTGCAGTAGTAAACGGAGATGTTGATTATGGTGTACTTATGTGCGGAACAGGAATTGGTATTTCTATAGCAGCTAATAAGGTTCCTGGTGTTATTGCGGCAGTTTGCAGCGAACCATATTCTGCAAAGCTTACAAAACAGCATAACAACGCCAACATCATTGCATTTGGTGCAAGAGTTGTAGGTGTTGAACTTGCAAAGATGATTCTTGATGAATTCTTTGGAGCTGAATTTGAAGGTGGAAGACATCAGAGAAGAGTCGATATGATTAGAGAAATCGAAAAAAGATAACAAGTTTAGGTGAAAGAATATAATTTTCTAATTATAAAAGGAAAGCTAAAATAGTTTGATGGCAGACTATTGGTTAGTAGAATGATATAAATGAAAAAACATAGGATAAATAATGGTAACAATAAAGGAAGTTAAAACCAGAAAAGATTTAAGAACTTTTGCTGGTTTCAATGAAAAAATGTATAGAGATGTGCCACAGGCAATGCCTGATTTAATTTCAGATGAAATGGCGAATTTTAATCCTAAGAAAAATCCGGCATTTGAGTATGCTGAATCAAGACAGTGGTTGGCATATAAAGATGGAGAGTGTGTAGGAAGAATCGGTGCCATAATCAGTCATAAGGCAAATGCGAAATGGGATAGAAAAAGAATAAGATTTACAAGAGTGGATTTTATTGACGACTACGAAGTTTCAGAAGCTTTATTTAAGACTGTTGAAAATTGGGGCAGGGAAAAGGGACTTAAAGCAGTTCATGGACCAATGGGATTTTGCGATTTGGACTAGGAAGGAATGCTTATTGAAGGTTTCGAATATGATGGTATATTCATAACGATTAATAATGCACCTTATTATAAGGAACATATGGAACGCCTTGGGTATGTAAAATCTGTGGATTGGATTGAAAACAGAATAGATATACCAGATGAAATACCACCTGTTTTTGACAAAATGTGTGAGAGAGTTTTAAAAGACAATAAACTCAAAATTGTAAAAGTTAAGAACAGATTGCAGCTAAGAAAATACATAAAATATATATTTGATGTTGTAAATGATACTGCTAAGATTTTGTATGGTGAAGTGGATTTGTCGGAAGCACAAATTAAGAAATATGTTAATCAGTTTATATTAATGGTAAACGTTAGATTTATTTCATTACTTGTAAATGAAAAAGATGAGATGGTTGCTATTGGAGTAACTGTTCCTTCAATGGGCAAGGCTTCAAAAAAATCTCATGGAAGATTGTTTCCTTTTGGATGGGCAAGACTGCTTTATGCACCATATTCTAAACCTGACACATTGGAGCTTTATTTAGTTGGTGTGAGAGATCAGTACAAGAAGAAAGGCTTACCGTTAGTTTTAATTACGGAAATTCTAAAAGCAGCCATTGAAGATGGAATGAAATATGCTGAGACAGGACCAATGCTTGAAGATAATATTAAGGTTCAGTCTATGTGGAAAAGATTTAATAAGATTCAGCATAGAAGACGTAGATGCTGGATAAAAGAAATATAAAAAAGTGGGCTGTGGATGTGCTCTGACATAAAGATAGGAGCAGGAAAAGGAAACAGTTGATAGCTAACAGGTGCTTTGTTATTTACAAAGCATCTTTTTTTTTATATAATCACTTTAGTAATTTAAAGCGTAACGGTTTAAAGTTTAACGCTTTAAAGACTCGTAATATATTTTAATAATTTTAATGGAGGGAACATTATGACAGTAGTATTATGTTCAATTATGCTAGTTGTATTTTTTGCTGTAATGATCTTTGTAGGTTTTTACACCAGAAAACATGCAACAGACGTTACAGGATTTGTTCTGGGAGACCGTTCAGTAGGTCCTTGGCTTACTGCCTTTGCTTTTGGAACATCTTATTTTTCTGCAGTTATCTTCGTAGGATATGCAGGACAGTTTGGATGGAATTTCGGACTTGCATCAACTTGGGCAGGTTTAGGAAATGCATTCATTGGTTCTTTACTTGCATGGAATGTGTTAGGTAGAAGAACAAGGGTTATGACACAGCACGTTGATGCAAAGACTATGCCGGACTTTTTTGGAAAAAGATTTAATTCAACACCTTTAAAAGTTGCTGCATCAGTTATTGTATTTATTTTCTTAATTCCGTACACAGCATCACTTTACAATGGACTTTCAAGTTTATTTGGTTTAGTGTTTGACATTCCATATTGGGTAGTTATTGCGGTAATGGCAGTGCTTACAGGATTCTATGTAATTTTTGGTGGTTACATGGCAACAGCTATTAATGATTTTATTCAGGGAATCATTATGTTATTTGGAATTTGTGCTATTATTGGTGCGGTTTTAATGGACAACGGTGGTCTTTTACAGGCAACAAAGAGCCTTGCAAAAGTTACAGGAGATGCAGGTTGGGAAGGCGCTTACACAGCATTTTTAGGACCTGATCCTTTAGCATTATTATTTGTGGTTATTTTAACATCACTTGGTACATGGGGACTTCCACAGATGGTTGGAAAATTCTATGCTATTAAAAGTGAAAAAGACATACATAAGGGAACAGTTATTTCAACAGTATTTGCAATTATTGTAGCAGGAGGCTGTTATTTCTTAGGCGGATTCGGCAGATTATATAGCGATAAAATTGCAATTAATGAGGCAACAGGTAAACCTTTATTTGACACAATAATTCCAACAATGTTATCAACACTTCCTGCAATAGTGGTTGCAGTAGTAATTGTTTTGGTTTTATCAGCTTCAATGTCAACACTTTCATCATTAGTTTTAACTTCAAGTTCAACATTTACATTGGATGTAATTAAGCCGGCATCAAAGAAGGAAATGTCAGATAAGAAACAGGTAACAATAATGCGTTTATTTATTGTTTTCTTTATACTTGTTTCAGCAATAATTGCCATTTTCAAGGATGCACATCCTGAAGTAACATTTATAGCACAGATGATGGGTGTTTCATGGGGAGCTTTAGCGGGAGCATTCCTTGCACCATTTTTATATGGACTATACTGGAAGGGCGTTACAAAAGCAGCGACAATTGTATGTTTCATCTGGGGTTGCGGAATTGCTGTTGTACAGCTTGTAATTACACTTGCGGGAATTGATACAACAGGTTGGGGAACAGTTCTTTCATACGTATTTAAGTCTTCAATCAACTCAGGTGTAGTTGCCATGGTTGGTGGCTTGATTATTGTACCGATTATTAGTTTATTTACAAAGAAACAGGACCAGAAAGAGTTAGACGATTTATTTGAATGTTATGAAGAAAAAACAGAAGCAGTAGCAAAGGAACATTTAAAATAAAGGCTTCTGGAGTGTAAAATGTAGAACACTCTAAGGGCAAATAAAATTGCTAATCAAATATAAAATTTAATAGACAAATCAGAAAATAGATGCCCGATAATGAACAAAAACAAGAGGAAATGTTCATTACAGGACATCTTTTTTTCATGTTGTTTAGCTTTGCCAAATTCTATTGACCATTAATTTTTAGGTGGCTATACTGTAGGCGTTCTAAGACAAAAGAAAATATTTGTCGTAAAAATAAAATGTTGGAGTATAGAAAAGACAAATAGTTTATTAAAAAAAGAATGAGTAAAGTAGAGAAAGCTTAAATAAATCGTAACAGGGAAGGAGTACAAAAAATGTTAATAACATTTTCTGTAAGGATAATATGTTTGGAAAAATAGTTGGAACAGGTTCATATGTTCCTGAAAATATAGTTACAAACAATGATTTAACAAAAATTGTTGAAACAAGTGACAGTTGGATTGAGGAAAGAACCGGCGTTAAGCAAAGACACCTTATGAAAAATGAAACTACTGCTACTATGGCAACTGAGGCAGCAAAAAGAGCAGTGGAAAATGCAGGAATTAAGCCAGAAGAAATTGATGTTATTGTGGTTTCTACAGTATCTTCCAATTTGATTCTTCCAAATACAGCCTGCTTTGTTCAGGAACAAATTGGAGCCATAAATGCTTTTTGTTTTGACATTAACACAGCCTGTACCGGTTTTATGATGGCATACAATACTGTCCAAAGTTATATTAATTCAGGTTTAGTGAAGACAGCGTTAATTATTGGAGCAGAGGGCTTGTCAAGAATTGTTGATTGGAGTGACAGAGGAACCTGTATTCTTTTTGGAGACGGGGCAGGAGCTGCAATTGTTAAGGCAAGCGAGGCTGCAGTTTTTAAAACTGTTATGAAATCTGATGGTAGAAAAGGTTCAGCACTTACATGTTATAACGGGTTCGCAGCAAGACCAAGAAAAATTTTTACAGAAGAAAAACAGGAAATTTCAGATATATATGAAAAAATGAATGGTCAGGAAAGCTTAGACACCTTTGTAAAGATGGATGGTCAGGAAATTTTTAGGTTTGCCGTAAAAGAAGTTCCAAAATGTATTAATGAATTAATGGAAAAAATGAATATAACAAGTGACGATGTGGATATGTTTGTTTTGCATCAGGCAAATTTAAGAATTTGTCAGGGGATTGCCAAGCGTTTGAAAATCAGTATGGATAAGGTGCCAACAAATGTTTCAGAATATGGCAATACGTCATCTGCCTGCATACCAATATTGTTGGACGAGTTGTTTAGGGCAGGCAAACTGAAAAAAGGCGACAAAATTATAATGTCAGGTTTTGGTGCAGGAGTAACCCTTGCTGCAACATATTTGGAAATTTGTTAATGGCAGTTGTAACTAAAACCGTAAAATATTTTTTATTAGTTATTAACCGGTACAGCCGGATTATATAAAATTGCTTTTGAAAATAAAAAATTATATGGAACTTAAAATAGTAGTTTTTTATAAACAGGTTTTCAAAAAGCAAAAAAAAAGCCAATTATAAAAGAATAAGGAGATTAAAAAATGTTTGAAGAAATTAAGGAAATTATTGTTGAAGAATTAGGAGTAGATGAAGACAAGGTTGTGGAAACAGCAACATTTAATGAAGATTTAGGAGCTGACTCATTAGATTTATTTGAACTTGTAATGGCATTTGAAGATAAGTTTGACGTAAAGATTCCTGAAGAAGATTTAGAAAAAATCAAGACAGTTGGAGATGTTGTGAAATATATTCAGGACAATAAATAATAGAAAAGCGTAGGAAATTTCGTTATGAAAACAGAGATAACAGAATTACTAAATATTGAATATCCCATAATTCAGGGTGGTATGGCATGGGTGGCTGACTATCATTTAGCAGCTGCCGTTTCCAATGCCGGCGGACTTGGGCTGATTGGTTCAGGTGGAGCACCTGCATCCTGGGTAAAAGACCAAATTAGGGAAGTAAAAAAATTAACTGATAAACCTTTTGGGGTAAACATTATGTTAATGAACCCGGAGGCAGATGAAATCGCAAAAGTAATTGTAGAAGAAAAAGTACCTGTTGTTACTACAGGAGCGGGAAATCCGGCAAAGTACATTAAAGAATGGAAAGAAGCTGGAGTGAAAGTAATTCCTGTAGTTGCAAGTTGTGCCTTGGCAAAAATGATGGAACGCTGTGGAGCCGATGCAGTAGTTGCAGAGGGAACAGAGGCAGGAGGACATATTGGCGAGATTACAACAATGTCTTTGGTGCCACAGGTTGTTGATGCAGTGAATATACCTGTCATTGCAGCAGGCGGGATCGCTGATGGAAGAGGTTTTGCTGCGGCACTGATGTTGGGAGCTAAGGCAGTTCAAATGGGAACTCATTTTGTTGCCACAAAAGAATGTAACGTTCACGAAAATTATAAGGAAAAAATAATAAAGGCAAAAGACATTGACTCAAAGGTAACAGGTCGCTCAACAGGACATCCTGTACGTGTACTTAGAAATCAAATGAGCAATGAGTACATAAAAAAAGAGCAGGAAGGTGCCACATTGGAAGAGTTAGAACTTTTAACTTTAGGTGGTTTAAGAAAAGCTGTTGTTGAGGGCAACGTAAAAGAAGGAAGTCTAATGGCGGGGCAAATTGCCGGTTTGGTAAAAAAACAATATACCTGCAAGGAACTTATCGAAAAAGTTGTAACCCAAGGACAACAGGTAATAGAAAATAGATTGGCAGAGTTTTAAAGCTGGAATTTTGACGTGAGATTTTAAAAGTAAAATTTAGTATTCATATCTAAAAATCAGTGGAGAAAAATTAGAGTTGTATTTAAAATTTTTGGAGGAGCATATGAGTAAAATCGCATTTGTATATCCGGGACAGGGTGTGCAGACAGTAGGCATGGCACAGGACTTTTATGAAAACAGTGTTTTGTCAAAAGAAGTATTTGACAAGGCGGATAAGGTTCTTGATTTTGACATAAAGAAAATCTGTTTTCAGGAAAATCAGGAAATAAATGATACAGAGTACACACAGGCGGCTTTGGTTACTACATATCTTGCAATAACAAAAGAAGTAGAAAGCAGGGGAATTAAACCTGACGTTACAGCAGGGCTAAGCCTTGGAGAATATGCGGCAATTGCAGTAAGCGGTGGCTTTTCTTACGAAGATGCCATAAAAACGGTAAGACAACGAGGAATTCTTATGAACAGGGCTGTGCCAAAAGGTGAAGGTACAATGGCAGCAATTCTTGGAATGACAGCTGAGCAAATAGATAACATTGTAAACAAGATGGAAAACGTGTCAGTGGCAAATTATAACTGCCCGGGACAAATTGTAATAACCGGAAAAAAAGATGCCGTTGAAAAAGCAATGGAATCATTGAAAGAAGCCGGAGCCAGAAGAACAGTAGAATTAAACGTAAGTGGGCCTTTCCACTCACAATTCCTAAAAGAAGCCGGAAAAAAACTAGGAGAGCAACTTGAAAAAGTACAATTCACACCATTAACAATACCATACGTTACAAACGTAACAGCACAATATGTGGAAGATGTTAATAAAACAAAAGAATTGTTAATAAAACAGGTCTACTCACCGGTTCGATGGGAAGAAAGTGTAAGAAACATGATAGAAAAAGGCGTAGACACATTTATTGAAATAGGTCCCGGAAAAACAATCGCAGGCTTCTTACGCAAAATAGACAGAAATGTAAAATGCATAAACATAAGTCAATATGAAGACTTAAAAAAACTAAATCAAAATTAAAAATTAATAAGATAATTTAACTCTTTTTTTTAAAAAAGTAAAAAATATTAAAGAATAAAATCAAGATAATCAAAAATATAGCTTTTCTTCTTTCTGCTTTGCAGATATACATTCACGAAAGCACGTTGCACTTAGGATACTGCACGTACAAGCCTTCCCAGTACGTTGCACATAGGTAATAAACATTCTAAGAAAGTGCTCTGAAGCCGTGGGTTCACAAAGGCAGCGAAGTCGGCTTTGTAGAACCGCTACGAGCTGAAGGCAGCGGGAGCGTGCTTTCGTGAATGCATATTGCCTATGTGCAGGGGAAAGATAGTGTAGATTTTGATTATCTGGAACAGAGGTTTTATATGGAAAATAAAGTAGCAATTGTAACAGGAGCTTCAAGAGGCATAGGAGCTGCCATTGCAAAAAAACTAGCTTTACTTGGTGCCACAGTAATTGTAAACTACGCAGGCTCCAGAGAAAAAGCAGAAACAGTAGTAAAAGAAATTGAAAATGCAGGCGGCAAGGCAACAGCCATGCAATGCGACATTTCAGATTTTAATAAATGCAGTGAATTTACTAATGAAGTAAAAGACAGATTTGGTTCCATTGATATTTTAGTAAACAATGCAGGTATTACAAGAGATGGTTTGTGTATGGCGATGAAAGAAGAAGACTTCGACGCTGTAATTAATACTAATTTAAAAGGAACATTTAACTGCATTAAATTTGCTTCAAGAATAATGATGAAACAAAGACATGGAAAAATCATTAACATGACTTCAGTTTCAGGAGTTGCAGGTAATGCCGGACAGGTTAATTATTCAGCGGCGAAAGCAGGAGTAATTGGAATTACAAAATCAATGGCAAGAGAATTGTCATCAAGAAATATTAATGTAAATGCAATTGCACCGGGATTTATTGAAACAGACATGACTGCAAAATTATCTGACAAGGTAAAAGAGCAGGCAGTTTCACAAATTCCCCTTAACAGATTTGGAAGGCCTGAGGAAGTTGCCGAGTTAGTGGCGTTTTTAGCAGGTGAAAAAAGTAATTATATAACAGGACAGGTATTTCACATTGATGGTGGAATGGTAATGTAGCGAGGTGTCATATGAGAAGAGTTGTAGTAACAGGTATGGGTGCAATAACACCAATTGGAAATAGTGTAGATGAATTTTGGCAGGGAATTAAAGCAGGAAAAGTTGGTATTGACGAAATTACCAAATTCGACACAACAGATTATTCTGTAAAATTAGCAGCAGAAGTTAAAGACTTTGTGGCAAAAGAAAGAATGGAATTTAAGGCGGCAAAGAGAATGTCACCATTTTCACAGTATGCTGTGTGTGCAGCAAAGGAGGCACTTGAACAGTCAGGGCTTGATTTGACAAAAGAAGACCCTTACAAAGTGGGAGTAAGTGTTGGCTCAGGTATTGGTGGCATGAAGGATATGGAAGAAGAAAACAAAAAGCTTCTGGAAAGAGGTCCCGGCAGAATTAAACCATTGCTTGTGCCAATGATGATTACAAACATGGCGGCAGGTAACGTGGCAATCGCCTTTGGAGCAAAAGGAAAATGTATTAATGTGGTAACTGCCTGTGCAACAGGAACACATTCAATTGGCGAGGCGTACAGATCAATTCAGTGTGGCGAAGCCGACGTAATGATAGCAGGGGGAACAGAAAGTTCAATTACACCTTTAGGGGTTGCAGGTTTTACAAGTCTTACAGCATTAACAAAAACAACTGACAAAACACAGGCATCAATTCCATTTGATAAGAAACGTAGTGGTTTTGTAATGGGAGAAGGTGCAGGAATAGTTGTTCTTGAAGAACTGGAACATGCCTTAGACAGAGGTGCAAATATTTTGGCGGAAGTGGTAGGTTACGGAGCAACCTGTGATGCTTACCATATTACATCACCTGCTGAAGATGGAAGTGGAGCAGCAAAAGCAATGGAACTTGCCATAAAAGAAGCAGGGGCAAAGCCGGAAGACGTTGATTACATTAACGCTCATGGAACAAGTACACATCACAATGATTTATTTGAAACAAGAGCCATTAAACTTGCACTTAAAGAGGCGGCAAAGAATGTAAAAGTAAATTCAACTAAATCAATGATTGGACATTTGCTAGGTGCAGCAGGTGGTGTTGAATTTATTACATGTGTAAAGAGTATTAACGAAGGTTATATACATGAGACAGTTGGTTTAACAGAGCCGGATGAGGAGTTAGACCTTGATTATGTAATGGGACAGGGCGTTGAAACAAATGTTGATTTTGCACTTAGTAACTCATTAGGTTTTGGTGGACATAACGCAACTTTAGCTGTAAGAAAATATAGCAAGTAAAGGGGAAAAAATGGACATTAAGGATATTAAAATTTTAATAAATGAAGTATCAAATTCTAATTTATACGAATTTAGATATGAAGAAAATGGAGTAAAATTACAACTTTCAAAAGGCACAATTTATGATGCAAAGAAAACGGCTGCCATAACAGATGCAAATACTACAGCTACTATTTCTCAGGAAAATGTTAATCCTGCTAACAATCAGGAAAATTTGGGAAGCAGTGAGAATAGCGGTAAGCAGTCTGAAATTGAAAAAGAAATAAAAGGAAACATTGTTACATCTCCGTTAGTTGGAACAGTTTATCTGGCACCGGCAGAAGATGAGCCACCTTTTGTTTCAGTGGGTGACAAAGTAAAAAAAGGACAAACACTGGCAATTGTTGAAGCTATGAAACTAATGAATGAAATTGAGTCAAAGTTCGATGGGGTGGTTAAAGAAGTGTTAGTTGACAATGAATCACCTGTGGAATTTGGTCAGGAAATGTTCGTTATAGAATAGAAGAAAAGTTGTAAAAAATTAGAAAGTAGGAAATAAATGTTAAACATAAAACAAATACAGGAAATTATACCTCACAGACATCCTTTTTTATTGATTGATTATATTGAAGATTATGAGCCTGGAGTTTATGCTGTTGGCTACAAATGCGTAACTTACAGGGAAGATTTTTTTAAGGGACATTTTCCGGGGATGCCTGTAATGCCTGGAGTTTTAACAGTAGAGGCATTGGCACAGGTTGGAGCAGTTGCAATTTTAAGTCAGGAAGAAAACAAAGGAAAAACAGCATTCTTTGGTGGAATTAACAAATGTCGCTTTAAAGGGAAAATAGTTCCCGGTGACAAGATTAAGCTTGAAACAAAAATAATCAGACAAAAAGGACCTATGGGAATTGGAGAGGCAAAAGCCTCCGTTAATGGAAAAGTGGTAGTGACGGCAGAACTTACATTTATGGTTGGTTAAAAATTAATAAAAAGACCTATTGCAGTTGAAAAACAGTGACAGGATTTAATGCCAGTTTAAAGCAATATAGAATGTGGGCGGCAAAGAAACCGGCAGTTTTGATGTGGATAGGAAGATTAATTTAATAAAACAGATAATTGGAAATTAGAGGTGATTTTGGTGATACGAAAAATGTTAATTGCAAACAGAGGTGAAATTGCAGTAAGAATTATAAGAGTTTGTAGGGAAATGGGCATAGAAACTGTTGCAGTATATTCTGTTGCAGACAAGGAAGCATTGCACACCCAGTTAGCAGATGAAGCTGTTTGCATAGGTGAAACAAAGTCCAGCGAAAGTTACCTGAACATGGAAAGCATTATTAGTGCTGCCATTACAACAGGCGCAGATGCAATTCATCCGGGTTTTGGCTTTTTATCAGAAAATCCAACTTTTGCAAAATTATGTGAAACATGTAACATCACATACGTTGGACCAAATCATACAGTTATTGAAAATTTAGGAAACAAAGTACAGGCGAGAACAACCATGATAGAAGCTAATGTTCCGGTAATTCCCGGAAATGATAGTGGAATTGTAGAGGTTGAAAAGGGAAAGCAGGTAGCTGAGAAGGTTGGCTATCCCATTATGATTAAGGCAGCGTCAGGTGGTGGTGGAAAAGGTATGAGAGTGGCTTTTACACCGTCGGAATTCGATAGTGCTTTTAAGGCTGCACAAAAAGAAAGTGAAATGGCATTCGGAGACAACACCATGTACATTGAACATTTTGTGGAACATCCACGTCATATTGAATTCCAGATCTTAGCAGACAAATATGGAAATGTAGTGCATTTAGGGGAACGTGACTGTTCTCTTCAGAGAAACCATCAGAAAATTATTGAGGAGGCACCGTCTAGTGCCTTGTCAGAAGAATTAAGAAAAGAAATGGGCGAGACGGCAGTAAGAGCCGCAAAAGCAGCAGGTTATGAAAATGCCGGCACAATTGAATTTTTGTTAGAGAAAACAGGTAAATATTATTTTATGGAAATGAATACAAGAATTCAGGTGGAGCATCCAATAACAGAAAATATAACAGGTATAGATATTGTAAAAGAGCAAATTAAAATTGCTCAGGGAGAGAAACTTCCTTTTACACAAAATGAAATTGAAATTAAAGGCCATTCAATAGAGTGCAGAATTAATGCGGAAAATCCAGATGAAAATTTTAGACCATGTCCCGGAAAAATTACGGAAATGCATTTTCCAGGAGGAAATGGCGTACGTGTTGATTCAGCTATTTTTACAGGGTACGAAGTTACACCTTACTATGATTCAATGTTAGCAAAACTTATAGTTTATGGTGACAACAGACAGGAAGCAATTAACAAAATGCGAAGTGCCCTTGGAGAAGTGGTAATTGAAGGCATTGATACAAATATAGATTACGAATACGAAATAATAAATAATGAAAAATTTATTTCGGGGGATTTTGACGTAGATTTTATTGAGCAGTTTAATAAGCAGAGGAGAGCTGTAAGTTGAGACTAAAAACAAGAATAAAAAAACAAAGAAGTGGATATGTAACAATAAAAATTCCAAAGCCGGATGTGCCAAAAGGACTTTTTGGAAAATGTAAAAAATGTGGTCAAATGGTATTGTCAGAAGAGGTCAGGGAGAATGGCTATATTTGCCCTAAATGTGGTGGTTATGTGAGAATGCACGCAAAGCGCAGAATCAAAATGCTTGTTGACAAGGGAACTTTCGAACCATGGTTTGAGGGACTGGAAATTAGCAATCCACTTGGAGATAAAGAGTATGAAAAGAAATTATTGGAAGTAAAAGAAAAAACAAAATTAGAAGAAGCAGTAATAACAGGAAAAGCTTTAATTAACGGTAGTGAAGTTGCTTTGGCGGTAATGGACGGGCGTTTCTTAATGGCAAGTATGGGAGAAATTGTTGGCGAAAAAATTACACGAACTGTAGAGAAAGCCACAGAAGAAAATCTTCCTCTTGTAATTGTGGCATGTTCCGGTGGGGCAAGAATGCAGGAGGGAATTATTTCCCTTATGCAAATGGCAAAAACATCGGCAGCCCTAAAACGTCACAGCGAAAGTGGAAATCTCTACATATCTGTTTTAACTGATCCAACAACAGGTGGGGTTACTGCAAGTTTTGCAATGCTTGGGGATATTATTATGGCAGAACCTGATGCGTTAATAGGTTTTGCAGGACCAAGAGTAATTGAACAGACAATAGGACAGAAACTACCAAAAGGATTTCAGAAGTCAGAGTTTCTACTGGAACATGGTTTCATAGACTTAATTGTTGAAAGGCAGAATTTAAAAAATAAGTTATCAGAGATTATTAAACTTCATTATCCCAAGAAGAGCAGTGAAGAAAATTATAAAGTTATAGATGAAAAGGATTTACAGAAATTAAATGAAGAGAGCAACGAAATCAAGGTGGATAGGAATTGGCAGAGAGAAAATTCCGAAGGTGATTCAAAAAAATCTCCGATAGACGACGGAAATTGTGAAACAGAAAATAAGACGTTTCAGAACAATTTGACACCTTGGGAAAAAGTTCAGATTTCACGAGAGAACAAACGTCCTACAGGACTTGATTATATAGAAAAACTTGTGGAGAATTTTACAGAGTTGCATGGTGACAGATATTTTGGAGATGACAGCGCAATTGTTGGTGGAATTGGAACTGTTAACAATAAGCCGGTAACAGTTATCGCTCAGGTAAAAGGTCACAATACAAAAGAAAACATTAGCAGAAACTTTGGCATGCCATCACCGGAAGGCTACAGAAAGGCTTTGCGTTTAATGAAAGAGGCAGAAAAATTCCACAGACCTATAATATGCTTCGTTGATACTCCGGGAGCATTTTGCGGCTTGGAGGCAGAAGAAAGGGGTCAGGGTGAAGCCATAGCAAGAAATCTTTTTGAAATGTCAGCAATAAAAGTACCTATTCTTTCTATTTTTGTAGGAGAAGGGGGAAGTGGCGGTGCCTTAGCCATGGCAGTTGCCAATGAAGTTTGGATGCTGGAAAATTCAGTGTATTCGATTTTGTCTCCTGAAGGCTATGCAAGTATTCTTTGGAAAGATGGAAAAAAAGCTGACAAAGCGGCAGAAGCCATGAAAATGACAGCGGATGATTTGAAGCAGTTAAATGTAATTGAAAAAATATTTAAGGAACCTGTTGACTATAATGTTACAACCCTTGAATTTGTAACTGATAGGCTAAAAACAGAAATAGACCAATTTTTAATTAGCAAATCTCATTTATCAGAGAAAGAAATTGTTAATGAAAGATATAATCGATTTAGGAGAATGTAATGAATATTAAACCTTTAAAAATAGGGGAGTTGCAGGCGAAAATTCCATTAATTCAAGGTGGAATGGGCGTTGGAATTTCTTTGGGAAATCTTGCAGGAGCGGTAGCAAATGAAGGTGGTGTTGGAATTATTTCCACGGCACAAATTGGATTTAAGGAAAAGGATTTTTACGTTAATACCTTGGCAGCTAATTTACGTGCCATTGAGAAGGAATTGAAAAAAGCCAGAAAAATTGCTCCAAAAGGAATTTTAGGCTTTAACATAATGACTGCGCTTACCAATTATAAAGAGCAGGTGCTTGCAGCAGTGAAGGCAGGGGCAGACATTATTATTTCCGGCGCAGGACTACCGGTGGATTTACCTGCTTTTGTGCAAGGTTACAAAACAAAAATAGCCCCCATTGTATCAGGTAAAAAGTCAGCTCAGGTTATTTTAAAATACTGGGATACACGATACAAGAAAACAGCCGATTTAGTGGTTATTGAAGGACCAAAAGCAGGTGGTCATCTTGGATTTAAAAAAAATGAGCTGGAGAAGTATGGTTTTGGTGCATGCAAAAAGGATTACAGTGAGGAAGTTCTGGAAATTAAAAAAGTAGTTCAGGAATACGAGAATAAATATTCAAAAAAAATCCCCATTGTTTTGGCAGGTGGAATTACAACAGGAGATGATGTGAAAAATGCATTTGACTTAGGAATGGACGGAGTTCAGGTAGGTTCATTATTTGTGACAACGGAAGAATGTGACGCTCACATTAATTATAAAAATTCTTATGTTAATGCAAAAGAAGATGAAATTACAATTGTGAAAAGTCCGGTGGGGATGCCCGGAAGAGCCATCAAAAATAAGTTTATGAGTCAGGTTATGGCAGGAGAAAATTTTCCACCAAAGAAATGCCTTAAATGTCTCAAAAAATGCAATCCGGCAAACATACCATATTGCATTACAGAGCGTTTAATTAATGCAGCAGAGGGAAATGTAGATAATGGCTTACTATTTTGTGGAGCAAATGCCTATATGCAAAATGAAATTACAACAGTTCATAGGGTTATAGAAAAACTGTTTGGGTAGTTTAAAGGTTGCACAAAAAAATGAAAGTGCTATACTGTGGATATATAGATGGGTACGTGAATGAGAAGGCGGTGAAGAACTTAAGATTTTAGAAACATTAATACTAATAAGAATATAAGAGACTCTGGCATAACAGTTAATGTATCAGATAGAATCTGAGAGATTTGCTGTTGTGGCAGAGTTTTGTTTTTTGTTGGTTAAATTCTTTTAGAAATTGTATTTGATTTATCGAAAATGAAATTTTGTATTTGTTCATTTCCCATAATTAGTAACTGGTATGAAGTAATACCAAGTAACACATGAAAAACATGGGAGGAAGGAACATGAAAAAGAACATTTTTAAGAGTAGGAAGTTCAAAAAAGTAGTAGCTATTGCACTTACGGTAGCTACAACTACCACACTGGGAAACGGAGGAGTGTATAAATCTGTCAGTGGGGTAGAAAATGCAAGTAAACCTGAACAAAAAGTAGTTAAGGAGAAACCGAAAGTTTTAAAAGAGTTAAAAGATGAAAGAACTCAAAATTCAAATACTTATTTAATGAGTGATGGCTCTAAAAAGACAGAAATACATACAGATAGTATAAGATTTAAGGACAAGGGCGAATTGTCAGACTTTTCAACGAAGCTTGTTAAAATATCAAAAGATGCGAAAGATATATTAGATGAAAAGACAGACGTAAACGGAGAAGACTATAAATATATAAATGAAAGTGGGAACATAAGACAATATTTCCCAAAGACATTATCTGTAGATACAGGGGTTGTTTTGAATAATGGGAAATATATATTAAATATGTTGCCTGTAACTGAAGAAGAATATATTCCGCAAAAGAATGAAAGTACAGTTACATATTCAACAGAAGAAACGAATATTAAATATGAGTATATTTCAATGAAGAACGGTGTTAAGGAAAATATATTACTAAAAGAAAAACCTGAAAAATACTCATTTAAATATAAAATAGAAGGTGAAAACATATGCTTGAAGCAAAGAAAAAATGACAGAGGAATTTTAGTATGTGATAGTAGTACAAATGAAACAATAGGATATATTTCACCACCAAATTTAGAGGATGGTAATGGAGATGTAGATTATGAAAATGTTGAATATAAACTAAAGAAAGAAAATTCAGAGACAGAAATAGAAGTTAAACTTAACAGACAATATTTTGATAATGAATCATTGAAGTATCCTGTGAAGGTTGATCCGACAATGGTATGGATGGCTGACTATTTAGCAACAAGAGGTGTATGGTCAGTTCCATTTATGGCTGATTCAATGATGAACTATAAAATATTAAACGTTACTAATTATCTAAAAGATGCATATCCATATAATAGTGAAAATAGAATATATCTTGATACAACAAATCTTTTAAGTGGAAAAAGTTTTGTTGGAACTAAAACACCTCTTAAAGGCAAATATATAGAAAGTGCAGAACTTATTTTTAGTGAAAGTAAAACACCGGATTATTATCCAACAGGTACTGTTCAAATTAAAAGAGCATTAGCTAAATGGGATAAATCAACAATAACATGGAATTCACAGCCCAAAATATCAGATGATTATATTGCTGAAACACAGTGTACAGGAGAGGAAGGAAATCGTCATACACTAGATATAACTGATTGGGTGCAGGATATAGCAGATGGTAAGTTAGAGGATAATGGATTAGTGTTCACATGTCCTGAAAAAGGAATGGCAGCATCTATATATAGTCCTGAAATACAGTATTCAAATTCAGAGAATGGTAAATACGGAGATCCATTATATATGGCAATTGCTGTTAATTATAGAGAAATGAAATCATATGATGAAACAGTAGAAATAAATGCGGAGTACGCTAATGATGAAAATGATATTCAACTTAACATTACGGATAATAATACAGATGATGGGGTGACAGTAACCGGATATAAAATATATGCGAGAAAAAATAATGCATCAGTGTTTTCAGTAGTAGGAAAGGGAACAACAATAGACGAGACAATCAAGATAGCATCAGACAATGAAGATTGTATAGATTTAAGAGCATGCTTGTTATATTCTGATGGAACAGTTAGACCTTCGAATATTGTATCTCTTAAGAAGAACGATGAGGATGATGATTCAGAAATCACCTACGAAAATGTTAAAATTGATACAGACGGAGATGGGCTCGAAGATGGATATGAAATATGGGATTTTAAGACAAAGTGGAATGAAAAGAAATCTGATGGCACATACAATCAGGATACAGACGGAGATGGATTCCCAGATGGCTATGAAGTATTTACATTGGGTACAGATTCGGCAGTAGCAAATGAATCAGGAGCAGATAGTGATGGAGATGGATGGACAGATTTAAGAGAATATAAAGAAGGAACAGATCCGTGGTTAAAGGATTCAGATTTTGATGAAATAAAAGATTCTGATGATTTTGAAACAACAAATCCGAGAAAAACAGATAATCCTCAGAATAAAGGAACAGATAGATTAGGAGCATGTTCAGCAGAGGTACATAAAGGACTTTACGATAGAGAATATTCTGAATATGACAACGGTGTAAAGACCACATATTTAAAAAATATTTATAGAAATGATATAAAAAAAGTAACAACCGATTATGGTGATGAAAACTTAAATAAAGTGGTAAAATATTTCTATGATGAAAAAGGAAACAACACTGCTGTTGTAGAAGAAAATCAAAATGATAAAGATCACACAATATGCATTACATATACATATGATAGTGACGGAAATGTAATATACATATGTGATCAGAAAACAGCATATACAATGGAATATCAAGACAGTGAGATGAAGTCGCTTAAAGTAGGAAATATAGAGCTTGTAAATAATTCGGAAAATATAATAAAAAGCAATGATGAAGTTTCCGATATTGCTGTAGGAGAGATAATAAACAGTACAGAAAATACAACTACATATGGTAATAATCAAAAGATTCGAACAGTAACAACTGAAATGAAGGTGGCAGAAAACGATACAACATCAGTTGCTAGGAAAGTAGAAATATATTATGATACAAACAGCATTCCTGCATATACAACCGAATACAATGATGCGGGAAAGATTATAAAATTCACAGATAATACAGAAAAAGAAGCTGTAAGTTATAACTACATTTATACAGGTGATAATGTAAAGGTTGAAAGAAATGATGGTTTTATAAAGACAGTTAATACAGAACAAAATGAAGAAAGTGGCATTACAGAAAAAAATACTGAGTATACATATAAAGATATTTTAGATAGAAACGAAACATATAAGACAACTCAAAAGTCTGATATGTCAGATGAAAATAAAGTATTGATGACAAATGTATTTTACAATAATGCAGTGTTGACAGAAGAGTCAAGTGATAATGAACAAACAATAAGCAGAAAATTGTATTCAAGTCTTAATGGTCAGGGAATATTTAATGTAGATGAAAAGAAGAATACAGAACAGGAATCATTATATACAATAATTTTTAGTGGAAATAAAAAGGTATTTAGCTATATATATGATTTGGCGGGAAATATAACGGAAATAAAGCTGGGCGATAAGAAAATTTATGAATATGCCTATGATGTACACGGAAGAATTACAAAGGAACTTGATTATGTCAATAAAACAGGTTGCACATATGGATATACAAGTACAGGAAATGTTGCAGCAAAACACATAAAAGAAATTAATGATGATGGAAGTCTTACTAATGTAAGGGATATTAAATATAGCTATCAAAATGGAGAATGGGCAGATCAACTTACACAGTATGATGGACAGAAGATAACTTATGATGGTATGGGAAATCCTATAGATTATATTAACGGAAAAAATTTTAAGTGGACAAGAGGCAGACAACTTGAACAAATGACATTAAAAGATGGTTCAAGTATTACATATAAATATAATCAGGATGGATTAAGAACATATAAAGATACAAAAGAATCTGTAACTAATTATCAATGGGATGATTCTAAGCTTATAAGAGAGACAGTGGCATATAAGGCAGATGGAAAGAAGTATGATATTTGGTATTTTTATGACAATGATGATGAAGCTATAGGTTTTGAGTATAGTGAAGTTGATAATAATAATAATAATATCGTTAAAACACCAATTTATTTTGAAAAAAATAAACAGGGAGATGTTATTGGTCTTCTTGATACAAAGGGAAAAGAACTTGTGAAGTATTCATACGATGCATGGGGAAATATTGTTGATGTATCATATGAAAATGAAACAGCATTAAAATTAAATCATATAACTTATCGAGGATATTACAAAGATAACGAAAGTGGATTTTACTATCTCCAAAGTAGGTATTATGATTCCGAAACAGGAAGATTTATTAATGCAGATGATATGTATGAGTTTGATGCTAACAATGTATTTGAGCACAATAAATACATATACGCTTATTGTAACCCAATAGGATTTAAAGATCCAAGTGGAAAAGCACCAAAAAAGAAATACAAAGTTATAGTTTTGTATGATAAAGATAATTTTTGGGGACAGGCTGATAGCGAAAGAAATAATTTCATATATGGATATCAGGGTAGGAAGAAAGTTTCAAAAAATGATGTGAAACTTATTGCTATTAAAAGAGCTAAAGGTTTTAAAAAAGCTTGGAAAAATGATTGTAGTGTGGCTGATTATGTTACTGTTATTATGCATAGTGGTGCAAATTCTATAGGTGTATCAAACGATGCTATTGCAAATGATAAGTATGTGAAGAAGGAAAATATTAAAAAAGTAGTGAGAATAAAAAAGCTAAAACACATTAAATTGAAAGAACTAAGATTATTCTGTTGTAATGCAGGCTTAAAAGATGAAAAGAATAATGTAGCTCGAACTTTTAAGAAATATAATAATATCAATAAAATCTATGCATGTGATGGAAGCGTGTCTTTTTCTGGTGTTATATTAAAACACATAACTAGATATCCGGATTATTATATATTTGGAATAAGAGCAAGACTTGCATATAATCAGAAAGGCTTTTATAATGCATTGAACTATATCGGTGCAAAAAAACGTAAACCTACAGGATTTTATTGGATATATTAGGAGGTAAATATGAAAAATAAAAAGAAACGAACAATACTTATAGTAGTAATGGTAATCTTAATAGCAAGTGCAATAGGAGGATATTTTGCAGTTAAATACATAAAAAGTATCAAAGAACATGTAAAGTTTAAAGAAATTGCAGTTGTACAAGTAGATGATTTAAAAAAAATAGATGATAATCAATACATATATGCTGCAACTTCCAAAAAGAGACTAAAAAAAATGGGTATTGATGTCTCAAATATAGAAAAGTACGATGGACAAATGGTGTATTCATTAGGTTACAAAATAACTGATATTTGGTACAATAAGTATGCACCTGATGACTTATATGGAGATGGGACAGGACCTATTATGGTAGATACAGATTATGTAAAGGACAAACCACATACCATGCATATTTATATTGTGTATCATGATTTTGGTATTGGTGATTATTATCAGGTGAAATAAACAGAATCCAAACGAAGTTATGATAAAAGAAAGGTTAAAATGAAAAAGAAAATAAAAATAATTGTAATAGTTGCCATGATTTTAATAATTTTTGTGCCATATATTTTTGTAGAAGGTAACACTCTTTTATTTGGAAGTGAATTTAAGAATCAGTATAAACAGACAAACATGATTGACGACATAGAATACTATAAGGTTTTTTATAATACAAATAAAACTGCCAAAGTGTATTATGTTGAATCAGACCATGAAGCAGGTCATTTTATTTGGTTCAAAAAAGAAAAGTCAAAATGGAAAATGACAAAATGGACTACGGTATGGTCACAGTATGGTAGTGCCAGCGGAATAACCTTTCCTTTTTACAAGTAGGCTTCTTTTACAATTTTACTAATATGTCTAAAAGTGGTAAAATACTATTTTGAGGAATATCCTTCAAGGTATAGGAGGCGCAAAATGGAAAACACTTGTAAGGTAGACAAAAGAATAAGACGAACAAAAAAGATACTTACGGAGGCTTTAATTGAAATACTGAAAGAGAAAAATGTTATGGATGTTACAGTAAGCGAGTTAGCAAAAAAGGCTGATGTGACTCGAACAACTTTTTATCAGTATTATCGTGATCCTGTGGATATGCTTGAGCAGTTACAGGATGAAATTGCCGAAGATATTCAAAAAATTGTTGAGGCTACAGAAGGAGGAAACGCAGAGGGCTTTTTCTATGGTCTGTTTAACTATTTTTATGAGGATAAAATCAAAGCAGGTTTGCTGTGTTTTAGTGTGAACAATCAGACCGGTTATGAAAAAATGGGATATTACATACATGACAAATATATGCTTAGATGGAAAGATAAGTTTATGGATGAATCTCTGAAACAGTTTGAATATTACAGATACTATATTGTTTTTGGCTGTACGGCTGTTGTGGAAAATTGGGTTCGTGACGGAATGAAGGAAACACCACAGGAAATGGCAACAATAGCCAAGAGCTTCCTACCAAGAAAAAAAATTTATTTGAAATAATAGAAGGTACTACTAAATATTCGAGAATGATATTCTTAATTTTAGTAGTACCTTTTGATTTATATATGCTTTCGGGTAATTTTTTTTGTTTTTCGGGAACGTCTTTTCTTAACAGGCTTTTGATCTTCCTTCTTGTAGTTTGCGATTATGTCAGCAATCAAAGTATAGTCTCGCTCAAAAAGTTCAGTGCTGATTTCTAAATCAAGTTGCTCTCGTGGAAGTTTTTCAATAAGCTTGTTTACAACAAAATCCTTGCTTTTCTGTTTATACTTTGGAAGTTCATTTCGTTCCTGAATATGTGCAAGTTCAGGTCGCCATAATAAACTAAGCTTACGCTTAATACGCTGGCGTTTATTTCGTGTAGGTTCCCGTAGTACATAGAAGTCCATGTTGCCGTCAATTAGCTCAGCAGAAATAATTCCCCAACTGTCAGGTATATGCTCATTAACGTGTTTGGTGTGAGTTGAACCAACCACAACATAATTATAGTCGAAGAAAAGATTATAGTCTTTTACCTGTCTCTCTAATCTTACATATGTATCTGCGTCGCTTTTTATTTCAAGTCCCACTAAAGAATCGTCAGTAATCATAATAACATCGGCTCTTGAGCGGGAAATCTGCACTTCTTCAAGTATTCGTATTTTTCCGTAAGAATCCTCTAAATAATCAAAAAGAGGTTCTCTAATATCTGCATCGTGTAACATAAAATCACCTTCAAGTTAAAATATAAGTAATTGTTTATAATAATGAATTATAACAAAAAATTGCAATGTATTTCATTAGCAAATTTAAATTGTAAATTCCAAAAATAAATTATAACATTATTTTAATAAAAGATGCCAAATTACTTTGATAGAAAACATGGCGATTTTACATTAATTGAATGACAGTATATTTAATACAATTTGATTTTAGCAGCGCTTGATTTATAGCTGTTACATAATGAGCTTGAGTATACCGCCACTATTTTATAATAATAGGTTCTGCCTCTTTTAACATTTGAGTTGATGAATTTATTTGTAGTTGTAGTAGCTATTTTAGTATATTTTGATTTACCTAATCGTCTTCTGTAAATGTAGTATTTAACAGCAGATGAATTTTCCTTCCAGGTTACTTTAACGTTTGAATATTTATAGCTATTTGTAGAACCACTTGTTTTTGTCGCTTTTACTGATGTAGGAGTTTTAAGTTTAACTCTTACATATCGGGTCAATTTTATGCCACTATCTGTTTTTGCAGTAATCTTTGCAGAACCGATTTTTTTTGCTTTGACTGTACCTGTTTCATCAACAGAAACTACAGATGGATTACTACTTGTCCAAGTGATTGTATCAGTGGTGTCAGTTGGATAAATTTCCGTAGTGTACTTTGCAGTATCTTTTATGTGTAGGTAAATACTACCTTCTTTTATAGTAAGAGAGGTAGAAGGCTGAACAACATTTACTGTGCAGAATGCCATAAGTCCGCTATCTGTTGAAGCTTTAATCATTGAAGAACCATTTCTAATTGCAGTAATGGTACCTTTTTGTGAATTTACACCTACGCTTGATTCGTTAGTGCTTGAATATGTTATTGTATTTGAATAATTTGCCATAACAGGGTTTGTGTCAGTGAAAGTGATTTTGGCATTCACAGAGGCTTTTTCCCCTTTTTTAAGAGTAACGTTATAGGTAGATAAAGTTATCATTCCGTCGGCTACATTCTGAAGTTTTTTTGCAGTATCATTATCTAATTTATCTATAATATGGCTGGTGTCGAATTCACTTCCTGACAAAAAAGTATTGTTGTAAGCTGATGTTTCAAATATAGTCTGAAAAAGTGTGCAGGCAGCCAGATAACTTCCCTCTAATGTTGGATGAATCATGTCGGAATTATATAAGTTAATTTCAGGATATTCTTTCATGCATCTTGTATAATTGACACCTACAGGTGCAACTTTGCAGTCAAATTTATTTCCAAGAGAAAAATAGAATTTAGTCATATAATTTTGCAAGGTAATATTGTCAAAGTAAATTGAAGTGCCATCAATTATAAAATCATTACCAATATAATCTGCCTGAGTTTCATATAGTATTGTCTTTGCACCTGTGCTATCAATTGTTGATTTTAAGTTTGTGATAGCATTTTTAGTTGCTTCTAAATTACCCATTATATTTTCGCGGTGCTCCTGCAAAATAACAAAATCCCATTTCTCTTTTGATAGAGCATTAACAATTTCTGTGTTATAAGCATTGCCCGTTGTGGCAAATTGAGTAAGTTTATAACTAGAGGCTGTAATGGATTTGACCTCACAGTTAATATTGTTAGCTTTAGCAAGACCTTCCACCATCAAAGGCATTTGATTGTAATATGTTGAGCTGTTTCCGATAAATAAAATTCGTGTTGTTGAAATATCGTTAGATGTGGCATAGGTTGGGGTACAATTTATGCCAAGAAAAATTAATAGTAAAAGAAAAATAACCTTATAATATCTCTTCATTTTTTGTCTCCTTATGTATTTTGTAAATAATCTGCTAAAAGAGTAAAGTCGAAATTTGATGGAAAATTTATATCAAAATCACATCATATCAGATTGATAAACTCACAAAGGTATTAGTAAAAATGGGAAAAATAGGATTTTTAGAAAAAATAAAAAGAAATATAACCAAAAGAAAAACAAAAAACAAAAACATTAAATGAAAGGAATTTAAAAATATGAGAATTATTAAAAAAGTTTTGAGCTTCGCGCTGATTACAGCTATGGCAGTAACAATGACAGCATGTGGAGGCAGCAGTAAGGAAAGCAAAAATGATAACAAGATTGTTATCAGATACCAGAAAAGTATTGCTTATGCACCAGTAATGATAATGGCAGAAAAGAATATGATTTCAAAATATTATGACAAGGATTTAGAAGTTGATTGTCAGGTTGAGAAAGATGGAAACACAATTAAAGAAGGCGTATCAAGTGGAAGCATTGATATTGGAACATTAGGATTGCCACCGGCAGTTGTTGGAATTTTAAGTGGCAGTAAATACAAAATCTTTTCAGGTATTTCTTCACAGCCATATTCAATTGTTACAAATCAAAAGGATATAAACACTTTAAAAGATTTAAAAGATAAAAAAATTCAGATAGGAGTTTTAAGTACAAACAGCCAGGGACATATTTTACTTGGTATGGCTGCTAAGGCTGAACTTGGAGATGCTCATGCATTTGATAATGTGCTTAATTCGGTTGACAATGCATCAGGATTTGACGGAATTAAAAGTGGTTCAATTAAGGCACATATTGTAATTTCACCGTATAATTTCAAAGAGTTAGCTGTGGAGGGAACTCATGAAATTGCTATTAGTGAAGATGTGTGGGTGCCTGGAGATACATCTATTGTGGGAATTGCTTCAAAAAATCTATATGAAAATAACAAAGATTTATACAATGCAGTTTGCAAAGCACTTGATGAAGCTATGCAGTATGTAAAGAACAATCCTGAAGAAACAGCACAACTTGTAAAAGATAAATTAGAACTTGATGACAGCGTGGAAGATATTGTTAAGTGGATGACTGATTCAAAATCACAATATTCAACAACACTACAGGGTGTAGGAAATTTTGTTCAGTTTATGCAGGATGAAGGATTTTTAGAAAACGAATATTCAGGAAATCTTAGTGACATTGTATACGATGGTGTAAAAGGAAAATAAAGTTACAAGGAGACAAAAGCAGTGAAGAAAAAAACAAAAGGTTTATTGTGTCAGATTATTTTTATAGTAATAGTTGTGGCTATATGGCAGATTGTGGCATACAATTTTGCACAAAACGGAAATGCAAATTTGTTCCCATCCATAGGAATGATTTTTGAAAAAATGATATGGGGATTTACTGAAAAAGGTTTTGGTGGCATTATGCTTCACTCACTCTTACTAATGTTAGAGGGATTAGGTATAGGGATAGTTTTAGCAATTGTATTATCAGGTATATCTGTTATCTCAGATTCATTTGCGGCAGTTTACAACATGGTTGTATCTATGTTTGACCTGATTCCGGGAATTGCTTTAATTTCAGCAATTATAATTTTTCTGTATGGACAAAACGATATTGCCATTGTGATTTTGGTGGTTCATTCAGTTGTGTGGCCTATGTCACGTAGTATTATTGATGGCTTTAATGCTGTGCCAAAATTATATTTGGAAGTTGGACAAAATATAGGTCTGTCACCAATAAAACTTTTGTTTGGAGTTTTCATTCCGGCGGCAATGCCAAGAATTTTCTCAGGCATAAAAGTTGGTTGGGCGAGAGCCTGGAGAGGGCTTATTAGTGCGGAAATGGTTTTTGGTGGAGCAGGAACTATTGGTATGGGATATTACATTACTCAAAGAAGAGATAATAGTGACCTTGCAAGTATATATGCAACAATAATCATAATTATAATGATTGGACTTGTTGTGGAATACGGAATTTTTAGAACTATTGAAAATAGAACATTTAAGAAATGGGGTATGACACGATGAGTAACAATGAGATTTTAAAAATAGAAAATTTAAAAAAGACATATAGCAATACTACTGAACCTGTTTTGAAGGGAATAGACTTAAGTATTTATGAAGGAGATTTCTTGTGTGTGCTTGGACCATCAGGTTGTGGAAAATCAACCATGATTAGATGTATTGCAGGTTTTGAGGATTATGAAGGAACAATTGAAGTTAGTGGCGAAAGTGTAAAAGGTCCCGGTACTGACAGAATTATGGTGTTTCAGGACTTCAATCAGTTGTTTCCGTGGAAGACAGTTCTTGGGAACATAACATTTCCTTTAAAGAGCAGTGGCATGAAGGACAAAAAAGAAAGAATAAAGAGAGCTGAGAAATATTTAGACAAGGTGAATCTTTTGCAATACAAGGACTACTATCCACATCAGCTAAGTGGTGGTATGAAACAGAGAGTAGCTATTGCTAAAGGAATGGCATTAGGTTCAAAAATCATTATGATGGATGAGCCATTTGCAGCATTAGATGCAATGACAAGAAATCAAATGCAGTCAGAACTTATGCACATAAAAGAAAAAGAGAAAATGACAGTTTTATTTATTACTCATAACATTCAGGAGGCAATTGCCCTTGGCAACAGAATTATGGTTATGTCAAAGGATGGTTTAATTAAGGAGCATATGTACAATCCAATTGAAAAACCGGTAACTCCTGCTAGTGAAGGATACGGAGAGTTATGGGAACATTTGAATAGCATGTTGACGGAAGAAAATACTAAAGAAAATTAATGTGGAGTTAGACAATGAAAAGAAAATTGAAAATATTAGCAAAAATAGTTTGTTTTTGCCTGATATTTGTCCTACTACTTGATTTTGTTAATGGGTTATTTAAGCCAAAGTGGTTAGAGGACAGATGGGCATCTTCAAAAACAAATGTAAGTTTTTATAAGCTGGAAAAGAACAGTACAGATGTGTTGTTCTTTGGCTCCAGTGTTGTAGCTGCGTCAGCGGATCCTTTTCAATTATACAATGAATATGGAATATCTTCTTACAATTTGAGTGTGGTTTCCCAAACTATGAGCGGAACATATTTTTGGGTAAAGGAAGCTTTACAGACACAAAAGCCAAAGGTGATTTTTGTTGAGGTTAAAACTCTCGGAAGAAAGCATGACAAGTTAGAAAGTAAGGCAAGAAAGTCTTATGATTATATGCGACTTGGAAAAACAAAATTAGAGTACGCTTATGCCACAGTGAACTCTGATAAGGAAATAAAAGATAATGAGGAAGCACAGGGAATTTTTGAATATCTCTTTCCACTTTCACTTTATCACACAAGATGGTCTGAGTTAGACTATGACGATTATGATTTTGTTTTGGGCAACAATAATTCAGATACAAAAGGCTACGCTGCATTAACAAATACTTTTAAATATACATCAAAATATGATAAGGCAAGTGATGATGCAGGAAAGTATGACGGATTCGATGCAAAAAAAGTTGAGTACAGTAAATATAACGCCACAAACAAAGAGTATGTTGAAAAGATTGCAAAGTTAGCAAAACAAAATAATGTGGAGCTTATTTTATACAAAACACCGGATACAAGCTGGAGTGTTAAAAAGTACAATTATGTAAATGATTTAGCAAAGGAATTAGGCGTTAAGTATTTAGATTTTAATTTGAAGTCTATGAGAAAAGCTGTAGGCATTAATTTTGCTGAAGATGGTGCAGACAATATCCATATGAACATTAGTGGTGGAAAAAAGGTAACATCTTACATTGGAAAATATTTGACAAAGAATTTTAATCTTACAAATTATAAAGAAAAAGATTCTAGTGTGACAAAGAGCTTCCAGTGGGAAATGGCAACTTATGAAGCTCAGATGAAAAATGCAAAACTTTTAAAAGAAATGAATTTAAATAATTACCTTAAATTAATAAATGACAAAGATTATGCATTTATTGTAGTTGCAGGTTCATCATCACATAAGTTGAATTTTTCAACAGAGCAGTTAGATCTTTTTAAGGATATGAATATAAAAATTGACAAGTTCCAAAAAGATTCTGTTTATGGAAATAATTTGGTTTATGTATCAGAGGACGTAAAGTCAGATGCAAGTATCAATATATCAAAAGAAGAAGACAAATACACAACAGCGGTAATAGATCAGGGGGGACAGTTTAGTGATGGAATGTCTTACTCAGCAAAAGTTAGCGGTGGACTTTGTTCAGTAAGAGTAAACAACAATGCCTGTGGTGATGTGTATGAGGATGCCATGAATATTGTTGTTTACGATAAGAAAACAAAGTCAGTTATAGATACAGTAAGTTTAAAAAATAATGCTTATGGAACTGTAAGTATAGGGAGAAAGGGCAAAGGATGAGTTTTACAAGTTTAAGTTTTTTAGGTTTTGTACTTGTGGTTGCAATTTTGTACTTTACCCTGTTTAGAAAGTGTCAGTGGTTTTTACTGCTACTTGCAAGCATTGCTTTCTATATGTTTTCAGGTCCAAAGTACATAGTTTATATTAGCATAACTGCTGTTACAACATATTTGTTTGCAGGAAAGATACAAAAACTTCATGATAGAGAAAAGAAGATTATTGGAAAACATGATTTCTCAAAAGAAAAGAAGAAATCCATAAAGAAACATTTTACAGCAAAAAGAAAAGTCTGGTTATTGCTGGATTTAGTTATAAATTTGGGTATGCTGTGTGTAATTAAGTATATGGATTTTGCACTTCGCGGTATGTCCGCAGTGCTTGCAAAGTTTGGAGTTGACTGGTCAAAATCTGTGAGTTTTGTTTTACCACTTGGTATATCATTTTATACTTTTATGACAGTAGGATACATACTCGATGTTTATTGGAAACGATATAGAGCAGAGAAAAATATTTTGAAGCTTGCTTTGTTCACATCGTATTTTCCACACATAGTTCAGGGACCAATTGGCAGATATAACAAATTAGCAGAACAGTTTAATCAAAGATATAAGTTTGATTATGACAGAGTAAAAAAAGGTTTGCTGTTAATGTTATGGGGTTATTTTGAAAAAATGGTTATTGCAGACAGGTTGGCTATTTTCGCTAACGGCGTATATGCAAAGTGGGACGAGGTTACAGGTTTACCGTTAGTGCTTGCAATTATATTTTTTTCAATGCAGTTGTATTTAGACTGGACAGGGTGTATGGATATTGCAAGAGGTGTTTCACAGATTTTTGGAATAGAGCTGGAAAGAAATTTCTGGCATCCTTATTTTTCAAAAAACATGCCGGAGTTTTGGAGAAGATGGCACATTACACTTGGGGCCTGGTTTAAGGATTATTTACTTTATCCTGTTTCAATGTCGAAGCTTTGTAAATCAATTAACAGATTTACAAGAAAGAAGTGGGGCAATCAGGCATCAAGAGCATTTTCAACAGTAATCCCTGCAGCATGCGTATGGATTGTAACAGGTATGTGGCATGGAGCGGCAATGTGCTACGTGCTATGGGGTGTGTATCATGGAATCTTGATTATACTTGGAGCAGTGTTTGATGTACCAATACAGAAATTAAATAAGTTATTGCATATTAACACTGAATGTTTTTCATTTAATTTATTTAGAATGGCAAGAACATTCTTATTGTCCGCCATTGGTAGAATATTTTTTGTATCTACAGCAGGTTTCCATCATGCAGTATTGATTATCAAAAGAACTTTTGATTTGAGAAATTTTGGATTACATACATTATGGGACGAAAGCCTATATTCTTTTGGACTGGACAGACATGGGTTTACACTATCGCTTATTTTAATTGGGTTAGTTTGGTGTGTTAGCATGTTACAGGAAAAATTTGATAAAGATAACAAGGGCATTAGAGATGTAATTTGCGAACAGAATATTATTTTCCGTTGGATATTATATTTTGGTTTAATATTCGGAATTATTATATTTGGTATATATGGTTCAGGATATAATGCAGGAGCATTTGTTTATGGACAGTTTTAGTAATCTCTAATTGAAGAAAGGACACAAAAATGGAAGAACAGATAAGTTCAATTGTTGAAGCATTAAAAATAAATGCTGAGAAAACACCTGACAAATTATGTGTAGGTGATAAGAAAAATCAGGTTACTTATAAAGAATTCTGGAACATGGTAAAAAAGGCGGCAGTTTATCTTCAGGAAAAAGGCGTACAAAAAGGAGATATGGTTGTTATTCGAGGAGCACAGAAAGTTGAATTTTTGTTAGGAGTTTTCGGTGTACAACTAGCAGGTGGTGCTGTTTGCCCTCTTGAAAAAGCCATAAAAGACGACCGTATTATGGAAATAATGAATTTCGTTGATTCAAATATTTATTTAGCAGAAAAACCTGTAAAGAATACAACTGTTAATAATATTAGTTTGAAGGAAATGTTTAAGGTTGTCCAAAATAATGAGGCAGTAACACCAAATGAAAATACAGACAACAGTGAAGCAGTTAATTCAAAAGAATTTAGTTTACCGGCTAGTGATGATTTGTCCGAAATTTTGTTTACTACAGGGACAACAGGAAAGTCAAAAGGAATTGAAGTTACATTTGGGTGTAATGTAGCTATTGCACAAAACGTTATTGACAGTGTTGGTATGGAAAAGGATGAGATAGAATTGATTACTACACCAATTAATCATTCCCTGGCAATAAGAAGATCTTACGGTGCAATTTACAATGGAAGTTCAATTGTTTTAACAGATGGAATCAAGTTTGTAGAGGACTTTTTCAAATTATTAGACAGATACAAAATTACAGCAATTACTTTTGTACCTGCAATACTTGAGCAGGTTCTAAAATTTGCAAAGGACAGATTTGCAACCTATGATAATCAATTTCACTATATTCAGTTAGGTTCAGCACCATTGTCTGAAACAAATAAAGAAATATTAACAAAAATGTTTCCAACTACAAGATTGTACAATACATACGGGGCTACAGAGTCAGGTTGTACAGTGATTTTGGAATTTAGCAAATATGGTCACAAGAAAAAATGTATTGGCCGAACAACAGTTAATACAGAAATCTTATTTGTAGATGACAAGCGAAATATAGTAGAAGCTTCGTTGGAAAAACCGGGCATACTTGCTTTTAAAGGTAAAATGAATATGCGTTCTTATTACAAGGAACCTGAAATTACTAAAGAAGTGATGGATGAAAAGGGTGTTGTGTATACAAATGATTTAGGCTACTTAGGTGAGGATGGCTTAGTGTATCTTCTTGGCAGACAGGGAGATGTTATTAACATGGGTGGAATCAAAATTGCACCTACTGAAATAGAAGAAGTAGCTATGAAGCATGAAATGATTAAAGATTGCGCATGTATCCCGATTAAAGATGAAATAACAGGTGAAGCCCCTAAGTTGTTTGTAACTTTAAATGAAGGATATCAACTGGATCAAAAAGAGCTTTCCAAGTATCTTTTATCAAAACTTGAATCTTTAAAAGTGCCAAAGACTTTTGAGGTTATAGATGAAATTCCAAGAACTTTCAATGGAAAAATTATAAGAAAACAGTTGAAAGCATTGGAAAATAATTAAAGAAAGATTGGAGAATGAATATGAGAGATGAAGTTATTGAAATTTTAGAAATGATATGCCCAGACATTGATGTAAACGATGAGGACATGAACCTTCCGGAAGATTTAGATTCCATGGATATAATTGCGTTAATTGCAGAACTGGAAGATAAGTTTGATATTGAAATAACAATGGAAGAAAAAACAGAAGAAAACTTTGAAAACATTGACACATTAGTGGCTATGATTGAAAGACTTCAGTAGAAGTAAAAGGCATCCCATGTTGCAGGAACAGGCGCAAAGGGATGCCTTTTCTAGTGGTGGGTTTCATTGACTTATAGAAAGGGATAAATTATAATATACTTTATGACTTTAAAGCAGTGAAAAAAGTGTCTATTTTAAAAGAGAGGTAGGATATAAAAGTGAGTAAAAAGACAATTATGTTAGGCAATGAAGCTATTGCCAGAGGTGCTTACGAAGCAGGAGTTAAGGTGACATCAGCATACCCAGGAACTCCAAGTACAGAAGTAAGCGAAAACGTAGTGAAATATGATGGTATTTATGCAGAATGGGCTCCAAATGAAAAGGTTGCTGCCGAAGTGGCTATCGGTGCTTCTATGGCAGGAATCCGTTCTATGACAATGATGAAGATGGTTGGTTTAAACGTAGCAGCCGATCCACTTTATTCAGGTTCATACATTGGAGTAAATGGTGGTATGGTAGTAGTTGTTGCAGATGATCCGGGAATTTACAGTTCACAGAACGAACAGGATACAAGAATGGTAGGTCGTGCGGCAATGATTCCTGTTATTGAACCATCAGACAGTGAAGAAGCAAGAGTGTTTACAAAGAGAGCGTATGAAATATCAGAAGAATACGATACACCAATTATTTTAAGAACAACAACAAGACTTGCTCATTCACAGGGAATTGTTAATTTAGAAGATAGAGTAGAAGTAGAAGACAAACCTTACGAAAGAAATGTTGCAAAAAATGTAATGATGCCAGGAAACGCAATTAAGGCACATGTACGTGTAGAAGAACGTATGAAGAGACTAGAAAAAGATGCAAGCACATTAGATATTAACAAGGTTGAATACAACGACACAAGCATCGGTATTATTACAAGTGGTATTCCTTACCAGTATGTAAAAGAAGCATTACCAAATGCATCAGTGCTTAAACTTGGTATGGTTCATCCTTTAGCAAAAGATTTAATTAAGGAATTTGCAAGCAAGGTTGACAGAGTTGTAGTTGTAGAAGAACTTGAACCTGTAATTGAAGAACAAGTTAAGGCAATGGGAATTGAATGTGATGGTAAGAATTTATTTACAATTCAGGGAGAATACAGTGCAAACATGTTAAGAGAAAAACTCCTTGGGGAAAAAGTAGAAATAGCAGAAGCAGAAGAAGCACCTGCAAGACCACCAATTCTTTGTCCTGGTTGTCCACATAGAAGTACATATTCAGTATTAAAGAAATTAAGAATTCATGCAGCAGGCGATATTGGATGCTACACATTAGGTGCAGTTAATCCACTTGGAGTAGTTGACACTACATTATGTATGGGTTCAAGTATTTCAACTCTTCATGGTATGGAGAAGGCAAAAGGTAAAGAATACATTAAGAATTGGGTTGCAGTAATAGGTGACAGTACATTTTTACATACAGGTGTAAACTCACTTATGAACATGGTATACAACAAATCAACAGGAACAGTTATTATTCTCGACAACTCAACAACAGGTATGACAGGTCATCAGGATCATCCGGCTACAGGAAAGACTTTAGCAGGAGAACCGGCTTATGCAGTAGATTTAGTAGATTTATGTAAGGCATTAGGTGTACAGCACGTAGAAGTTGTTGATGCATTTGATGTTGACAGATTAGCAAAGGTTGTAAAAGAAGAAGTTGCAAGAGACGAAGTTTCTGTAATTATTTCACAGTCACCATGTGCATTGTTAAAATCATTTGTTCCAAAGGGCAAGTGTTACACAATTCCTGAAAAATGCGTAAAATGTGGTCAGTGTTTAGTTCCAGGTTGTCCTGCAATGACAAAGAATGCAGACGGAACAGTTGCAATTGATAAGACAATGTGTAACGGTTGTGGACTTTGCATGAGTAACTGTAAATTCGGAGCAATTGAATTAGAAAGAAGAGGAGAATAATCATGGCAGAAACAAAGAATATTATGATAGTAGGCGTTGGTGGTCAGGGTACTCTCCTTACAAGTAGAATTTTAGGTGGTATCACTGTAGAAAACGGATATGATGTAAAACTTTCAGAAGTACACGGTATGGCACAGCGTGGCGGTAGCGTTGTTACTTATGTAAGATATGGCGAAAAAGTAACAGAGCCAATTGTTGAAGAAGGTCAGGCAGACGTGCTTATTGCCTTTGAAAAATTAGAGGCATTACGTTACGCACATTTCTTAAAGAAAGACGGAGTAATTATTGTAAATGATCAGAAAATAGATCCTATGCCTGTTGTAACAGGTGTAGCAAAATACCCTGAAGGTATAATTGAACATCTTTCTGAGAAATATAAAGTTATATCAGTTGATGCTCAGAAAGAAGCTTTAGAATTAGGCAATTCAAGAGTATTTAACGTAATTATTCTTGGTGTTGCAGCAAGCAAAATGGATTTTGAGAAGGAACAGTGGATTGAAGTAATCAAGAAAAAAGTTCCACCAAAAACAATTGACATCAACGTAAAAGCATTTGAGAGAGGTTACGAAATAGGTTAATGATAATTGATATTCATGCACATACATTTCCTGAGGCTATAGCAGATAAGACTATAGCCAACATGGAAAAAGAAATCTTAAAAGGTCAGAAGATGGTGGTAAAACACGAGAGAATACCAACATTGCAGGGATTAATAGAAAGCACCCACAATGCAGGCATAGACCTGTCAGTGGTTTGTCCCGTAGCTACCAACACAAGGCAGCCTGAAAAAATTAACAGACTATCAGTGGAATACAATGAAAAAATGTCAGAAAACAAAATCTTTTATTTCGGGGCAATTCATCCTAATTGCGAGAATTACAAAGAGATAATTGATGACATTGTGGCAATGGATTTAAAAGCCATAAAAATTCATCCTGACTATCAGAATACTTTTTTTGATGACGAAAAGTATTTAAGATTAATTGATTACGCAGCAAACAAAGACTTGGGAATTATTGTACATGCAGGTGAGGACGTAGGTTTACCAAGCAGAGTGCATTGTACCCCTGACATGGTTCTTAATTTGTGGAAACACATTCAGCCGGAGAAGCTTATTTTGGCACATTTAGGCGGTTGGAGAATGTGGGATGAAGTAGAAGAAAAATTAGCCGGTCTTCCAATGTATTTTGACACAGCAGTTGTATTAAATAAAAAATTCCCTGTAAAAATATCACAGGAACAATTTGCGAGAATAGTCAGAAAACATGGGGCAGACAAAGTTATTTTTGGAACAGACACTCCATGGTACGACCAAAAGCAGGCTTTGGAAGATTTTGAAAAAGTAGGATTATCAGAAAAAGAAAATAAAATTATTTTAGGCGAAAACGCAAATAACTTATTTAATTTTTTCTAGGTTAGAGATTATAAGGCATTTAGACTATAAATCATAATTAAGAAGTTCTAACATAGAAGAAATTAAAAACGTAACATTGTCAGGCAGTGTTATATTGCAGAAATGAAACAATATTCATAGACAATGTTTTAGTGTAGAAACTAAAAATAACATTTATAGATAATGTTATACATCAAAATAAAGAGAGAGAAGGACAAGTAAATGCCAATTACAGAATTATTGGAGAGAAATGCAAAAGAATTTGCAGATGATGTGGCTTTAGTAGAAATTAATCCTGAAATTCAGGAGAAAAAGAGAGTTACATGGCGTGAATATGAATTGATTCAGCCGGATTTGCGTCAGCAATATAGAAGAGAAATTACATGGCATGTATTTAACGAAAAGGCAAACAGAGTTGCTAATTTGTTAATTAGTCGTGGTGTCAGAAAAGGAGACAAAGTTGCCATTCTTATGATGAACTGTTTAGAATGGTTACCTATTTACTTTGGTATTTTGAAAATGGGAGCTTTGGCAGTTCCAATGAACTTTAGATTTGACGAACATGAAATTAAATACTGTTTAGAATTATCAGAAACAGACGTGCTTTTCTTTGGACCTGAATTTATTGGAAGATTAGAGGAAATAGTTGATGAAATAGATGAAAAGAGAATTCTTTTCTATGTAGGCGGTGACTGTCCATCATTTGCCGAGGATTACAATGAATTGGTATCTAACTGTTCATCACTTTCACCGGACGTGAAAATCACAGACAAGGACGATGCAGCTATTTATTTTTCATCAGGTACAACAGGATTTCCAAAGGCTATTTTACATAATCACGAAAGCCTTATGCATGCAGCAAAGGTTGAACAGAATCATCATGGACAAACAAAAGATGATGTATTTTTGTGCATACCACCTCTTTATCATACAGGTGCAAAAATGCATTGGTTCGGTAGCTTATTAACAGGTAGCAAGGCAGTCCTTCTAAAAGGTGTAACACCAAAAACAATAATGGAAACAGTTTCTAATGAAAAATGTACAATTGTATGGTTATTAGTTCCTTGGGCTCAGGACATTCTTCTTGCATTAGACAGAGGAGAAATTAAAAAAGAAGATTATAATTTAGACCAGTGGAGATTGATGCATATTGGAGCACAGCCTGTACCACAGAGTCTGATTAAACGTTGGAAAGAATATTTTCCACATCATCAGTACGACACAAACTATGGTTTAAGCGAATCAATTGGACCTGGTTGCGTACATCTAGGCGTGGAAAACATACATAAAGTAGGTGCTATTGGTATCCCCGGCTATGGCTGGGAAGCAAAGATAGTTGATACAGATGGCAATGAAGTGGCTCAGGGTGAAGTTGGAGAACTTATTGTAAAAGGTCCCGGAGTTATGACATGTTACTATAATGATGAGGAAGCAACAGCAGCCTGCTTAAAGGATGGCTGGCTTTACACAGGTGATATGGCTGAAATGGACGAAGACGGCTTTATTTACTTAGTTGACAGAAAGAAAGACGTTATCATTAGTGGCGGGGAAAATATTTATCCTGTACAGATTGAAAACTTTTTAAGCAAGCATCCAAAAATAAAGGACGTTGCCGTAATCGGCTTGGCTGATGAACGTTTAGGTGAAATCTCAGCAGCAATCATTGAATTAAATCCTGATACAGAATGTACAGAAGAAGAAATCAATGAATTTTGTAAGGAACTTCCAAGATATAAGAGACCTAGAAAGGTGATTTTTGCGGAAGTACCAAGAAATGCCACAGGAAAAATCGAAAAGCCAAAGCTTAGAGAAATTTACCATAGCAAGAATTTAGTAGACGCACAGAACAGAGGCTAGACATTATTAAAGAATATATTGGTATCAGACAGAAATTAAAAAAATATAAATAATTAAATAATAAATAATAAAAATCGTTGTATCAAATAATTGATACAGCGATTTTTTCGCCCTACCGTTCATATCTTAAGATTTCCTTAAGTTTTAATTAATTCTTATTTAAATGCAATATTTTTCGCAATTTTTACGTTATTCTTATTAGAACAACTTGGGAACTACAAAATTATAACAAAAGAAAAAGCAAATAATTTAAAGAAAAAGTAGTTCACGATAATTTAAGTAAAAAGCAGGTTAAAGATGACAGAAAGAGAAAATTGTGATAAAATGTTGATGACTAAAAGGAGAAAAGAAAAAATGAAAAATTATAGTAAAGCAAGAAAGGCGGGTATATTTTTACTTGCCTATACTTTGTTGTTTGTAGGGTTAGCCTCTTGGCTAAGTTATGTTTTTGCCCAAAGTGGCAAGACTTTTATTTGGAATGTTGATGGAGCATTTCAGCATGTGGTTGTATTGAAATACATAAGACAGGCTCTTATAACATTTTTTTCAACCGGGAAATTTGCTATGGTAGATTACACCATAGGACAGGGATTTGATGTAATTGGAACCCTTAATTATTATGGACTTGGAGACCCTGTTACATTATTAACAGTGTTTTTCCCAAAGGATTCGCTAGAATTAACATATCAGATTCTGGCACTTGTAAGAATGTATTTAAGTGGTTTGGCAGTTGCGTATTTATGCAAAACAATACGTAGAACAAATATTTATTCTGTTTTGCCGGCGTCACTTTTGTACGCGTTTTCAGGTTTCGCACTAATAGGCGGAATCAGACATCCAATGTTTTTCTGCGGCTTAATGTATTTGCCACTTTTAATTGCCGGTGTGGAGAAGATAATAAAAAACAAAAAGATAGGCACACTTGCAATGGTAGTTGCTTTTGCATTTGCAAGCAATTATTACTTTATGTACATGAGTACAATAATGGCGGCAATTTATTTCTTTGTTAGACAAATTGGAATGTACAAGTCAGAAGGAATAAAGAAGCTTTTTGTAAAAATCGGTAAAATAATTTTGGCTTACATCTGGGGAATTGCAATGGCAGCAGTTATATTATTTCCATCAGTCTATGCATTCCTTAACAATCAGAGAAACAGTGCAAAATTAGTAACACCACCATTAATCGGCAGTAGCAAATATTTTAAGATGATGTTTAAAAGTATGTTTGTGTCATCAAGTGCTTTAAATGACTGGTGTTTACCGGGCATTGGCATACTTGGTATTTTGGGGATTATCATTATAATTGTCAATTGGAAAAAATCAGACAGAAAAATTATATTAGGTTTTTTAATAATACTACTAATGCTATGTTCGCCATACGTGGGAAAAGTAATGAATGGATTTTCATATCCAACAATGAGATTTAGTTATGGTATGGCACTTGTTTTGTCAATAATGCTTGCCATATCAATTGACAGACTAAAAGAAATAAAGAAAATACCGGCTATAGTTTCAAGCATTTTAATGCTGGTAGCAGGTGTGATTGCTTTTCTAATTGGAAAAACACAAAGAAAGCCTTTTGTGTGCTATGAAGCAGCAATACTGGCAATCATTGCGACAATTATCTTAGTGGTTTATTTCTTAATAAGAAATAAGAAATATTCATATATACTTTTATATGGAATAACTTTGGTAGCAGCTATAAACATAGCATGCAACAGTTACGGTCTATTTAGTTCAAAGGAATTATTTACCTGTGCAACTTATGTGGACCGCGGCAATCTTGATAATTATATGGGAATTAATGGGGCAAAAGTAGCATCTGAAATAAAGGATGATTCATTTTACCGAATCGAGAGAGATATTGATATGAAAAACAGCTCCACATATTTTGGTTTTAACCAGCCGGGATTTTATTGGAGTGTTATACCTAGTGGTATGTCAGATTTGTATGTATCAACAGGTATTTCCAACTATTACAAGACCTATGTAATGAAGGGGCTTGAAACACGTTCAGGTTTGATGGCTTTAGCAGGAATTAAATATTATGTAACATACGGCTTTTTAAAGCCTTATGGTTTTGAAAAAATAGATACAAAAGTTTCAGACGGCGTTACCTACAATATTTATGAAAATAAATATGCCCTCTCTCTTGGAGTAACATATTCCAATTATATGACCAGAGAGCAGTACGATAAGCTTTCATTAGTTGAGAAAGAATATGCATTACTTGGAAGTGCAGTTGTAGATAATAAAGTAGATGGAATTGAAAATAAATCAAAGTCAGTTACAGTGAAGAAACTACCTTTGAAAGTTGAGAAAATTGACAAGGTTAAAATTAAAAAGAAAAAGAAGATTAACCAATTCAAAATGAAAGCACACAAAGGTGGCATTTACAAATGCTCATTTGATGGCGAAAAGAACAGCCAAAGTTATATAGTTTTTGACAATGTTTATGCTAAAGATACAAGTGTAGACAGACATGCTGCAAAATTTAACAGCCGACATGGATATGGTAGATTACGTGTTATTGGAACAAAGACTGATAACTATTTTGTGAAAAGAGGAAACGTACTTAATTTAGGTTATTCAAAAGAAGAACAGAATCAGTTTAGATTGAAGTTTTATAAAAAGAGAAAATATTACTTCAAGGATGCCTATGCAGTTACAATACCTATTTCGGAGTATGCAAACCGAATTAAAAAGCTAAAAGAAAATACTCTTGAAAATGTTAAGATGGATACAAATCTTATTACAGGAACAATTAACGCTGACAAGGATGAAATTCTACAGCTGTCGGTTCCTTACAGTAAAGGCTATACAGTATACGTTGACGGAAAGAAAACAGATACTTTTAGTTCAAGTATAGCGTATCTTGGTGTTAAACTTTCAAAAGGAAACCATAACATACGTGTGGAATACACGACACCGTTCTTCATACCGGGATTAATTGTTACAATTTTAAGTGCCTTGATTTTCTTGGGATATCTGTTACAGGATATAGCAAAGAAAAGAAGCTTAAAGTTAGATAAAAAAGAAGTTTAATATTAAATATAGAAAGTGATTAGAAAGAACAATGTTTTTAAATTATAAAGCATTGTTCTTTTTATTTCTTCTTTTCAGAAATATATTGACTTTAATACAAATGTTTTATATAGTAGCGTTGATTATTTTTGGAGCGTGTGTGTAAATGGGAAAAAAGATTATAGAATTAAAGAATTTATCAAAGAATTTTGGCGATAATCAGGTGTTAAAAGGAATCGACTTAAATATTTATGAAAATGAATTTTTAACACTGTTAGGACCAAGTGGTTGTGGAAAAACAACAATACTTAGAATCATTGCAGGATTCGAAGAACCAAGTCATGGTCAGGTAATGTTTAACGGTGAGGATATTGCAAAAGTTCCCGCCTACAAACGTGAGGTAAATACAGTTTTTCAGAAGTATGCATTATTTCCGTTTTTGAATGTTCATGATAATGTTGCTTTTGGTCTTAATTTAAAGAAAAAAGACAAGAAGGAAATTGATGAGAAGGTAACAAAAATGCTTGCGTTAGTTGGTCTTGCCGGCTTTGAAAACAGAGATATTACAAGTCTGTCAGGTGGTCAGCAGCAGCGAGTTGCCATAGCAAGGGCTTTGGTAAATGAACCAAAAGTTCTTCTTTTGGATGAACCACTAGCGGCATTGGATGCAAAACTTAGAAAAGGCATGCAGGCGGAGCTTAAGAAGATTCAAAAGGAAGTAGGAATTACATTTATCTTTGTAACTCATGACCAGGAAGAGGCTTTGTCAATGTCAGATACAATTGTTGTAATGAATGACGGAATCATACAGCAGATTGGTACACCAATGGATATTTACAACGAACCACAAAACAGATTTGTGGCAAATTTCATTGGGGAGTCAAATATAATTGAAGGTGTAATGCCAAAAGACTGCCTTGTAGTTTTTGACGATGTACAGTGGGAGTGCGTGGACAAGGGCTTTAAAGAAAACGAAAATATTGAAGTTGTGCTTAGACCTGAAGACATGCAGGTGGTAGAACCACAGGACGGAAAAGTTTCAGGCAAAATTGTGTCAAAAATATTTATGGGTGTTCACTATGAATATCTTGTGGAGACAAATATCAGAAAATATAAAGTGCATACAACAAAAAATATCGAAATGGGTAGTGTTATCGGACTTACAATTGATCCATTTGATATACAGGTAATGCACAAGATGGATAACTAAGGAGGCGCATATGAGTCATTACAAAGGAATGGTAAAGCCATATATTATATGGTCGTTTTTGCTTATTGCACTACCCTTAGTTTTAATAGTGCTTTATTCCATTACATCAGGAGACAATTCATTACTTACAATTCATTTGACATTAGATAATTTTAGAAAAATCTTAGATCCTGTGTATGTAAGTGTATTTGTAAAATCCCTTGAAATGGGTGTAATAACAACAGTAATATGTCTTGCATTGGCATACCCAATGGCATATTTTATTGCAAAATTTGATGAAAATTCACAGAGTATTTTGATTTTGCTGGTTACAATTCCAATGTGGATTAACACACTTTTAAGAACTTATGCATGGATTAGTCTGTTGTCAGATAACGGAATTGTAAATTCATTTTTGAAAATGATAGGACTTAATCCTGTTAATATGATGTACACAAACTTTTCAGTAGTTATGGGACTTGTGTGTGATTTGGTGCCGTTTATGGTAATACCAATTCACACATCCCTTGCAAAAATGGACTACTCATTAATTGAGGCAGCCAGCGATTTAGGCGCCAGCAGATTTAAAGTATTTACAAAAGTAACTTTGAAGCTGTCGTTGCCGGGTGTAATTAACGGTGTAACAATGGTATTTTTATTATCAATATCAGCCTTCGTTATTCCTGTTTTACTTGGTGGACATCAGTTTGTACTTATTGGTAATTTAATTGAAAATCAGTTTATTTCAGTGGGAGATTGGAATTTCGGAAGTGCAATTTCAGTAATTTTGGCAATAGTCATTTTATTTATGATGCGCATAATGAACAAGATCGATCCTGATAACAAGGGAGGTATGTAATGAAGAAAAAACTTTCCTTAGGACCAAAACTTTATATAGCGCTAATGTTCCTGTTTTTCTATTTACCGATTTTGGTGACAATGATATTTTCATTTAATTCATCAAAGTCCTTAACTAAATTTACGGGATTTTCTTTAAAATGGTATGAAAAATTAGTAACTGACAGCAACATTATTTCGGCAGTTTATGTTTCTATCAGTATTGCAATAATTGCAACTTTGGTGTCGACAGTTCTTGGAACAATTACGGCAATCGGTCTGTCAAGAAGCAGAAAAGTTGTAAAAGAATGGCTTTTAAATGTAAACAATATGCCGATTATGAATCCTGATATTGTAACGGCAATCGGATTAATGATTTTGTTCACATCTGCAAGAATGGAGAGAGGCTATGTGACAATGCTTTTGGCACATATAGCTTTTTGTACACCTTATGTAATTATAAGTGTGTATCCGAAAGTAAAAACAATGGACCACAATCTTGCAAACGCGGCAATGGATTTAGGTGCAACACCTTTTCAGGCGTTAACAAAAGTAATTCTTCCAATGATTAAGCCGGGGATATTTGCCGGTATGCTTTTAGCTTTTACAATGTCAATTGACGATTTCGTTGTTTCCTATTTTGTAACAGGAAATGGCGTTTCTAATATATCAATTGTAGTTTACAACATGACAAAACGAACTAACCCAACAATTAATGCACTTTCAACACTGCTTATTCTTGTGGTTGTAATCATTCTTGTTTTGGTTGAGTTTGTGCCTAAGATTGTAAAAAGAAAACGAGCAGAAAAAGTCACAATGGAAAATGCATCTTCAGGTGTGTTTAAGAAAGTTGCAATTACAGGTGGTGTGGTTGTAGCATGTCTGGTGACAGTTTTATGTATTACAAAATTTTATCATATTAACAACAGACCTGTTCTTAGGGTTTTTAACAGTGGTGAATACGTTGATACTAAGTTAATTGATAACTTTGAGGAGAAGTATGACTGCAAGGTAGTTTATGAAACTTATGATTCTAATGAATCACTTTATACTAAACTTCAAAGTGGTTCAGAATATGATATTGTGGTTCCTTCAGATTACATGATTGAACGTTTAATCAAAGAAGGTGAACTGCAAAAAATCCACTGGAGCAAAATAACAAATAAGAAAAATATTGTACCGTCTCTTTTAAACAGAGAGTTTGACAAAAAGCAGGAATATTCAGTCCCTTATTACTGGGGAACAGTAGGTATTGTTTATGACAAAACAAAAGTGGATAAAAAAGACTTAGAGGCAGGTTGGGATATTCTCAAAAACGAAAAGTACAGCGGTCAGATTTATATGTATGATTCAGAGAGAGATTCTTTCATGGTTGCCTTAAAGAGTTTAGGATATTCAATGAACACTACCAACAAAGAGAAGTTGCAAAAGGCTTATAGTTGGCTGGAAAAACAGAGAGACACCATGAAACCTGTTTATGTAGGTGATGATGTTATTGATAACATGATTTCCGGTAACAAGGCGATGGCAGTTGTTTATTCAGGAGATGGGGCTTATATAATTTCCGAAAATGAAAATATGAGCTTTTTTGTACCAAAACAGGGTAGCAATGTGTGGACAGATGCCATGGTTATGACGAAAAGTTGCAAAAACACAGACTTAGCATACAAGTTTATGAATTATTTTCTAGAGAAAGATGTGGCAAAGCAGAATACTGCATATATTGGATATGATAGTGCAGTGCAATCTGTATACGAGTATTATCGGGACGAGGAGTACGCTGGAAATCCCGGCTGTGCACCGGATACATCTAATCCAAAGAATGAAGAATTCAGATATCAGAAACGGGATACAAAGGAATATTGTGCAAGTCTTTGGACAAAGATAAAATCCAAATAAATAACATTAAAAAAACAAAAACCTTAAAGATTAGTTTAGGTTAATCTTTAAGGTTTTACTTTTTATATTTAGCTTTTTAAAATATCTTATAGAAATATAGTTATGTTATTTCGATATTCTAGTATTCAGTTATTCAAGAATTGCTTCATCCATTTCGTGAAGTGTAATATTAATGTCTATTAAAGATGCTTTCTTTTCTAACCCAAAGCTGATTATACTATCACGTTTAATTCTAGGATAAAGAATACTGTGTCCGGCCAGAGTTAAAAGTGTATTAGCTTCTTTCATATGTAAACCAATAGCGAAACAAAGGCACAAAACTTTATCTCTTGAAGGTTTTTTAGAACCATCAAATATCTGATAAGCATAATTCTTCTGAATATTTGAGTTGTTAATTATCTGAGATTTTGTAAGATTATATTTTTTCATTAAAACATTCAAATATTCTGTAAAAGAAATGTTAGAAAAGTTATCTTTATTATTTTCTAAATATGTCTCAAGATTATCACTGTTTTCTAAGACTTTAATTAATTCATCAGTAGTCTTCATATGTATATTCAACGTCCTTTAATATTTTTTTGATACTCAATTAAAATTATACATTTTGTGACAAATGTTTTGTTATGCTGACAGCATAATTTCTACCAAATTAGCAGAAATAAATATATATCCCAAGGCTTGAAATGGGCTTTGCCACTAAAGTGTAGTAAGCAGTTTGTCACCATAATATTATACAATATAAACGGAAAGGTAAGCAAACACTAAAGTAGAAAAATAAATAGTAAAATAGGATAATTAAAATTCCTGATTGAAAATTGTCATGTGACAAAGTAATGGAAAAAGTAATGAATGAGTAATAGATAAGATATGCTATAATTAAATGTAGTTTAATTATAAATTTAAGAAGAACAAAAGAAACTTCAGGATATAGATAGGAAAAAATTATGAATTTTACAATGGAGTATTATCTTTCAAAATACGAAGAGCTATCGGTATTATCGGATACAAAAAAATGCAGAACATCTTTAATGAGAAACAAAGACACCGGAGAACTTGTGGTAAAAAAGGAAATGGGAAAGGAAAGCTTTTCTGTTTACAGTCTCTTAAAAAGTATAAAAAATAAAAATCTTATAAAAGTGCTAGAGTGCTTTCGGGATGAGGATAAAACCATAGAGATTGAAGAGTATGTAAATGGAAAAAGACTGGATGATTATTTTCGGGAAAAAAAGGCAACTTTAGAACAGGTTGTTGATGTAGGGATAGCTTTATGTGAAGGCTTAGCACCTATGCATAAATTAAACCTTGTACACAGAGATATTCAACCTAAAAACATAATAATTACAAACGAAGGTAGCTTGAAAATTATTGATTTTGATATTTCAAGAAAAGAAAATGAAAACGCAACCCACGACACAACTTTGCTAGGCACTGTGGGATATGCTGCACCGGAACAGTACGGGTTCGCCCAGACAACTAATCGAAGCGACATATATTCCATTGGTGCGGTTCTAAAAGAGTTATCTTCTTTTAGTGAATTGGATAAAATAATTGCCAAATGTATGGAAATGGATCCTGCAAACCGTTATGAAAATGTCGAACAGCTAGAGAATGAATTAGAAAAAATAAAAGATAATGGTTTCGGAAGCGGTAGCTATAATGATATGGAGTTTGGCACTGAGAATAACAATGGTGAAAGTGATGAATTACCGAAAATTACACTAAAATATTTCATAAAAACAATTCCCGGATTTAGAAGAGGTAATTTTATTTTTATGATAATTGCAATTATGATGTATGGAATGATTTTGTATGCACCATATTCAGTATTCATTGAATATAAATACAATACACAGTTACAAAGAGTCATAGGCGGGATTTTTTATATGTTTGGTTGCATAATACCATATATGTACTTTGCAAATATAGGAGATATTGCAAGACGATTGCCGCCTAGACAGTTTAATTCAAGACTATCACGAATACTGTATCAAATAGGTGTGGGGCTTCTTATAATGATTGTTTTTTGGGGGATTGCAACCACAGTTCTCCCGCCTACAAATTAATACAACAATTATGCTATTAGCATAACAAAACTCATGGCACAAAATGTAGAATTATATTGATACAAATATAAAAATAAATTAATTTAAGGAGAAAAGAAATTATGAAAACATGGAAATTAGTATCGGGAATTTTATCAATTATTTTATTTGTTGTTGTTACATTTCAGTCATGTGCAGCAGGAATAAGTAATACTTTACAGGAAAATGGTGAAGTAGGCGGAAGTGCGGGAGTTCTTGTAGCCATTATGTTGCTTGCAGGTGGAATAGTATCAATCGCAACAAGAAACAAAAAAAGCAAAGGCGCAAACATTGCAATTATTGTTTTATTTGGAATTGGTGCTGCAGCAGGATTCTCTATGGCTGGTAGCTATAAAGATTTAATTATCTGGGCTGTATGGTGTTTAATCAATGCAGTATTAGCTTTAGTTGAAATTATTAAGTCAAAGAAAAGTGAATAATAAAAATTAATATAAATAAACGAAAGATAAGTTATTATTAGCCAAAATGGTTGAGTAAGAAACTACGAATATGACACATGTCTTAAAAGCTCTTGGAGGAAAACTTCAAGGGCTTTTGTGTTTTAAAAATATCAATTTTGGAGTATACTAATGGCAGTGAAAATAGGAGCAGGAATGCTTTATGAAATTTTAAAAATGGAAACAATAATTAAATGGAGTTGATTAGCTATGAAAAATGAATTTGTAAAAGAATATTTTTCAATCCCAAACATAATGGGGTATTTTAGAATAATTCTAGTTTTTGTATACATGAGTTTTTTCTATAATTCATTGCAAGGGGGCCCGTATTGGCCCGTAATTGTAACAATTATCGTCTCAGGTTTGACAGATTTTTTTGACGGAAAAGTTGCACGAAAATTCAACATGGTTACTGATTTTGGAAAAATGCTAGATCCAATAGCCGACAAAATTACAATAGGAGCCATCATTTTAACGATGGCATTTAAGTATAAAATGATTATTTATATGGTAGCATTATATATTTTAAAAGAAGGCTATATGGCAATAATGGGAGCCATCCTAATTGGAAAAGGACACAAAATCGAAGGAGCAAAGTGGTATGGAAAGGTATGTACATTTGTTACATATGTAATATTAATTATACTTTTGTTATTCCCGGCCATGAACATAAAAGTGGTTTGGGTATTAACTACTGTGGATATGGTTTTAATGATTTTTACCTGGATAAATTATATTGTTTATCATAAAAAAATACTGGAAAACATATAAAAGCTACAAAAACAGAAGGTTTTTTATATTGTAGGAAAAAATAGAATATAGTATATTGATTATGAGAGCGCTAAGTACGGAAATGTATGTGTAGTCATGATTTGAGCGTAGGAGGCAAAATCATATATTATAAAAGAGACAGAAGAAGAGGGGAGAAAAATGGCAAAATTAGAAAAAGTAGTACATGGAAATTTTGATACAATATTAAAAAAGATTGAAAGAGGAATAATGGGAGGCAGTGTTTCAGCATCCTTGGAAGATTCCAGCAATATTAGAGTAGGAGATACACGTTGCAGTGTTCGAGTATTTGAACGCTACAGCTACACAGGCGGAAACAGAGTTAGTTTGAATGTGACATTGCTTACAACAGGTGACGATAAGGTTTATGTTTCAGCAATTTCTGCTGGAGGAAGCAAAGGTGTATTCCTTAAAATAAATACTTTTGGTGAAGAGACGTTTTTAAGTAAACTAAGAGAGTTACTGTAAATAGGTGTTTCTAGACAAACTAAGAGAGTTACTGTAAATAGGTGGTTTTAATGAAAGCAGAATAAGTAATAGAAGAAGTGGTGAAGCTTTGCAAAAAGTTTGGCGCAAAAGAAATTATTTTATACGATTCCAGAGCAAAAGGCACAGCAAGGGGACGGAAAATTTTATAGAAGATTTGCTTGACTTTTAGAATGAAGTAGTGTAGAATCGTACGTGCGTCAAGATATGAGGTATCGCAAGCCTGGTTAGCTCAGTTGGTAGAGCAGAGGACTGAAAATCCTCGTGTCTCTGGTTCGATT
>OGZZ01000167.1_pt1 | contig 47945 bp, 44 predicted proteins | sample 1577021 | NCBI WGS metagenome assembly OGZZ01 (sample SAMEA3541526, study PRJEB24748) | human gut metagenome | biome: human gut; feature: human-associated habitat; material: faeces | place: China | collected 2012
ATCCCACAGCGATATATGCATACACAGAATGAAGTTATTTCTGTAGCTGATGTTGACAATACGGCAAAGCTTATTGCCGAATACATTAAATGCGGAGGTGCTTTCAATGATTGACATAAAATTGCTTGAACAGCTTTGCCTTTGCAACGGTATTTCGGGTGATGAGGGGAATGTTCGCAATCTTATAATTAACGAGATTAAAGACTGTGCCGATGATATTAAAACAGATAATCTCGGCAACCTTATTGTCTTTAAAAAGGGAAAAAAGTCTGCAAAAAGCAAACTTATGGTGTCGGCACATATGGATGAAGTAGGTCTTATGGTAACGGATATAACATCTGACGGTTACCTTAAATTTGACGAGGTCGGAGGAATTGACAGAAGAGTTCTTCCCGGTAAGCGTGTATGTGTTGGCAGAAACGGTCTTAACGGTGTAATCGGTGTGAAACCGATTCATCTTACAAACGGTGATGAAAAAACTGCTGTTCCGAAAATGAATGATATGTACATTGATATCGGTGCCGAAAGCAGGGAAGATGCGCTTAAATATGTAAACTACGGTGACGGCATTAATTTTGAGGGCGATTTTAAGATTAACGGCAAAACTGTTGTTACAAAGGCACTTGATGACCGTTTCGGCTGCTATGTACTTATTAATCTCATAAAATCCGAACCCGAATATGATATGTATTTCACATTTGTTGTTCAGGAAGAAGTGGGACTGCGTGGTGCAAGACCTGCGGCTTTTACGGTTAATCCTGATTTTGCTCTTGTTATTGAAAGCACAACTGCCGCTGATGTTGCGGAGGTTGATGTATCTCATCAGGTATGCAATTTGTCAAAAGGCGCAACGGTTACCGTAATGGATAGGGCGACAGTTTATGATAAAGAAATGATAAGTGCCGCTTTTGAACTTGCCGAAAAGAATAACATAGCTGTTCAGTATAAGAGAGCAGTTGCAGGCGGTAATGATTCGGGTGCAATTCATCAGAGCAGAGGCGGAGTGAGAACTCTTGCGGTATCACTTCCGTCAAGGTATATTCATGCTCCTTCAACTGCGGCAAATCTTGATGATTGCGAAAGTGTTTTAAAACTTGCAAAAGTATTGTCCGATTATATTGCGGGCGGAAATTTAGCGAAAGGAAAGACGGTCTGAATGATAGTAACCGCCAATGAAAATTATATAAATGTAATTATGAACCTGTCGGCGGAAGATCCGTTTGCGTGCAGAATAATTTCTCAGTACAACAGTTACGATTCATCGCTTGCTTTTGTTGACTACTGGACGATAATTGACGATAAAACAGATGAGTGTACAGGTGCAATTTCCCGATGCGGAACAAACTTCATTTTATTTCTCACAGATAAAACAAATTTTGAAGAAGTTTCGTCATTTATGCGTGTTGCGGGTGCGTCAAGTGCAATATGCAGCGGAGATTTTAACCTTAATTTATACGGCAGTAAATCCGTTTCAGGTGTTATTCTGAAAAAATCAGAACCGTTTGAAAATGTTGACGAAAGTATAAATTTTGATGTTCCCGATATTAAAGAGGTTTATAATCTCATCGTAAGCTGTGCCGATGAAAATTTTGTTCCGCCGCCGTTTGATGATTTTTATGTTGATGTGAATCACAAGCTTCGTCATAATGCAATGAGAATGTACGGCGTTTATGACGGCACAAAACTTGTTGCAATGGCTATGACCGTTGCCGAAAGCAGTAACGGTGCCGTGTTGGGTGCGGTATCGTGTCATCCCGACTACAGAAAGCACGGCTACGGTTCAACTGTTGTAAAGTACATATCCAACAGACTGATTGCCGAGAACAAGACCGTGTATCTTCACAGAGCCAAGAATGCAAATCAGTCGTTTTATAATAATCTCGGTTTTGAACAGTGCGGATCATGGCAGGAATATTATTTTGAAAGGTGATATATTTGAGTTTTTTTGATATAGATGAAAGAGTTATAAAAGCATCCGAAAAGGCAATGGAGCTTTGCAAGGACAAGCTTGCGGAGATTGACGATATTCAGGAATACAACCAGCAGAAGATGATAAAGGCTTTTCAGCTTGCAGATGTTCGTGAAAGTCACCTTTGGGGTTCTACAGGCTACGGATACGACGATGCAGGCAGAGAGGCTCTTGACAAGGTCTATGCTTATGTTTTTGATGCAGAAGACGCACTTGTCCGTCATAATTTCGTAAGCGGTACTCATGCCCTTACAGTTGCACTTTTCGGCGTTTTAAGACCTGGAGATACAATGCTTTCCGTAACAGGAATGCCGTATGATACAATCCGTTCTGCTATAGGCATTGAGGGTGACTATCCAGGTTCACTCAAGGACTTTTCAATCAATTTTGAAATGACCGAACTTAATCCTGACGGCACACTTGACTATGACAAAATCGCAAGCGACATTGCAGAGAAAAAGCCTAAAATGGTTTACATACAGCGTTCAAGAGGCTACAGCACAAGACCTACGCTCACATGGAGAGAAATCAAAAAGCTTTGTGAAATTTCAAGAGCCAATTCGCCCGAAAGTATTATTATGCTCGATAACTGTTACGGTGAATTCATTGACAAGGTTGAACCTTTGTCGGTGGGTGTTGATATGATGGCAGGCTCTCTTATCAAGAATCCGGGTGGCGGTATTGCTCCGACAGGAGGATATATTGCAGGTAAGAAAGAACTTGTAGAGATGTGTGCCTACAGACTTACCACTCCCGGTACAGGCAAGGAAATCGGTGCTACCCTTAACGCAAACAGAGAACTTTTTATGGGTGCATACCATGCTCCTCATGTTACGGGTGAAGCACTTAAAACTGCAGTATTTGCATCGGCACTTTTTGAAATTCTCGGTTATGAAACAAGTCCTAAGTACAATGATGCAAGAGGAGATATCATTCAGCTTATCATGCTCGGTAATGCAGAAAAGGTATGCCGCTTTTGCGAGGGTGTTCAGAGCGGTTCGGCTGTTGACAGCTTTGTATCTCCGATTCCGTCGGATATGCCGGGTTACGAAAGTCAGGTAGTTATGGCGGCAGGCGCATTTACTCTCGGTTCATCTATTGAACTTTCTGCAGACGCACCGTTGCGTGAACCGTATGCAGTATGGATGCAGGGAAGTCTTAACTTCCACAGCGGTAAGCTTGGTGTAATGCTTGCGGCAAGTAAGATTTTAAGAGATGAAAAATAATATACTCTAAGTGCTTATTTGTTACTTTGATTAAAACAGAAAATAAAACAATTAAACCGACCTATGATTTGGATCATAGGTCGGTTTTTAACAATATGTACCGATTCAAAAATTCTTAGTTATGATGTTTGGCGCGGTGCAATATCGTATCGTACGCACTACACTGAACAGTGTATAGAAGTGCGCCCTTACTGTTCGATAAGTTGGAATTTGTACTACGATTTTTCGGCTACTGCAAATATTCCTGCTCGTCTAAAGCTACCCATTCCATTAGGCATAACAAATTTATCGTAATAGTTGCAAATTTCGAGAAAATCTTCGTTTGCACTAATTGCGTTGATTTTTTCGTGCACATCATCGGCGGTATTCTGCCGATAAAGGTGTATCAAATACAGGTGCGTCAAGCTGCCAATGCTGCGGCATTCCAGGACATTCATCCCATTTTTATCCAAAACATCCCTTAGTTCGCCGACATCGTAGGATTTTAGCTCGGCAATAGAAGTTAGTTCTTCGGCGTCGTCATAGTTATCTTTGTTAAAATAACCGGTTTCCATCATATCCTTTACAGACGGATGGATTCGATTCAACTTTGTAAGGCTGTAGTTTAACCATGTGGCTGTCATACAGCTTTTACTGGAAACAGAAAGTATTACCTTTTTGCCAACTCGGCAAATTTCAGAAATCACATTGCCCGCTTTATGTCCAGAAAAAGAAATTGCACCATCAAAACACAAAACTAAATCAAATTCATTGTCCTCAAATATATCAAGACAGGTTGCATCTTGCTTGGTAAAGGAGATATTGGGCAGGTTTATAGCTTTGTCTTTTGCCGCCTTTATCATTTCATCGGATAAATCCAGATGAACAACATCAAAGCCCATTCTTGCCAACGGAATAGAAAAAGCGCCTGTTGCTGCACCTACATCCAGTATTTTACGAACGCCCGATAAATGATGTTGAATCGCTTTGAACCTTAAAAGGCGGTTTATTTTCTCATCGTCATAATCGATTTCTTCTACTTTGGAAATTTCATCCCAAAATTTCTCATAATCGGTCAATGCCATTTTGCTCACTCCTTTGTTATTTTATGATGCTCACCTTAAAAAGCGGGATTTTTGCTATGATTTTTTATTGCGTAAGTTTTTAAAAAAGTCGGTGAGAAGTTTTGAACACTCCTCTTGCATAATACCGCCGACTGATTCAGGCTTGAAATTGAACGGCATTTGGAACAGATTCGTAATTGTACCGCAAGCGCCGTTTTTTAAGTCGTATGCACCGAAATATACCTTTGGAATATGAGCGTTGATTATTGCACCTGCACACATAGGGCAAGGCTCAAGTGTTACATAAATTTCACAGTTCCACAATCTCCAACCGCCAAGCCTTTGACAGGCATTGTATATTGCGTCTGTTTCGGCATGAAGAAGAGCGTTCTTGCCTTGTTCACGGCGATTTCTTCCTGTGGCAACAATTTCATCATTTCTGACAATTACCGCACCGACGGGAACTTCGTTTTCCGCAGCGGCAATCTCAGCCTGTTCAATAGCCTTTTGCATATAGTATAAAGTTTTATCCATTGTTAATTAATCCTAAATTTGTGATTGTAGTTATCAGAAAAAGTACAAGTGAAAGTATGATACCGGGATTCACAAGAAATGCAGTCATTTTCTCTTTTAAGCTAAGTTCACTTACAATTCCGTCTTTCTTATCAGACATTTTGAAAAAGTTCTTATCATTTTTGGCAAGTACGATATATGAAACAAAGCCTGCAATACAGAAGAAAATAATCAGGCTGTAACTGATTATTGTTGCCGCATAATCGGAAACAATGTTTGCATCTCTTAAAATGCTCATGGAAACAGCATACAGGTTATTAAGAAAATGAATTGCAATTGACGGAAGAATGGAATTGAATTTGCAATCGACATATGCAAAAATAAGTCCGAGAATAAACGCAAACGGAATTTGTGATATATTCTGATGCATTGCACCGAACAAAATTGCAGAGCCTATAACTGCTGTTGTGTCACCGAACTTTCTCAGAGAACCCATAACTATTCCTCTGAAAGCAAATTCTTCGGCAAAAGCAGGGACGATTGCTGTTGAAATTATGTTCAGAACAATACTCAAAACACTTGAATCTCCGCTTGTCAATCCCGAAGATGTGTTTTCAATTCCGAAAAGCGAGAAGTTGTCTGCGATAACACTCGTGGCAACATTTGCAATCATCGCACCCCCCATTCCGAGAAACTGAATGGGTATCATACTTTTTTGTTTTACATATTTTGTGCTGATAATATCATTTAAACTGTTTCTTGAAAGATTTATATAAAAAAATGCAGGAACAACAACGGCAAATACGGAAATAAATATATCCATAAAGTAAGTCAGTATTGAATAATTGTCAGAATAAATATATTTTGCCGAACCAAAAGCCTTGAAAACTTCTACAACTACCATTGCGCTTACTGTCATTGTAAGCGAATACGCAAATACAAAAAAACCTAAACCGCTTGATCTTTGCTTGAGATTATCATACTGGAACTCTTTTTTGAAATTGCGGTTATAATTAAGGTTATTGCCGTAAAACGGCATATTATTACCCGAAAACTGGTTATTTATCAAATTATCACATCCTCAAAGCTATTCTAACATAGAGGCATATTATTTTCAAGGATTAAAACATCCGTATAAAGTATTTGCATGATTAAAATGATGTAACCCGACAAAAAGTAACTTTAAAATACAGTATAATAAATTCACCCAAAATCGACGCCAAAGAAGAAAAACCGTTTGTATTTTCACACAAATTGATTCACCTCTATTTACAGCGTGGAAATTAAGACAAAAAATTTGAAAATATAACTTGATTTTTCCTAATTTGTATTGTATAATATGTGTTGCATTTGCCGGTGTGATGGAATTGGCAGACGTAGCGGACTCAAAATCCGCCGGTAGCGATACCGTACCGGTTCAAGTCCGGTCACCGGCACCAAAAGGACATTAACTCTTAGGGTTAGTGTCCTTTTTCAGTATATTTCGGAGGGCGATAATTATGGGCGGAATAAGCGTTATGTTTTTAATGGGAATGCTTTCGGCTATGTATATGTTCTTTATAGCAGTAATTGCCGTGCTGATTATTTATCTTGCAGTAAGCTATGTTTTTGAGAGCATTGCGGCAATGGGTATGTGCAAGAACTTGTACTATAAGCACAGCGGTACAGCGTGGATTCCGTTTTATAATAAATATCTGCTCGGTAAAATTGCAGGGAATAAGGCTTTAGGCATAATTGAAGGTGTGCTGAACCTTTCAATCGCAACCGTTGCCGTCCAGTTTTTTGTATTTGAACTGGAAATCGGTATCATCGGCTTGATTGCTCTGTTAGCTTGTGTCATTGCCTCATTTGTGATAGATGTGATTATTTCGGATAAAATATTCAAAAATCTTAACATCAGATATTCGGATGTTCTCACAGTAGTAAATGTCCTTACCTTCGGCTTGTCAAGACCGATAATTCTTTTTATATTCAGAAATAAACAGAATACAGTCAGATTTTAATTTCTAAGGAACAACCCATGCCGTGTTGTTCCTTTTCCTTTTGCAAAAATGCCCTGTTTAAGATTATTTTTGTTTCATAATTTTTTGATACAGGCAATTTTTTAAAAAATTCGTCAATTTTTTTATTTTTAATTCTCATACGGTTGCTTATTTTTGATTTATATATTATAATGTATCTTGTATTGTTTTTTAATTACGGCGCAAAGCCGCATCTTTATGGAGGATTTGATTATGGAAAAGAAAGAATTACTTTACGAAGGAAAAGCTAAAAAGGTATTTTCTACAGAAGATCCCGATCTCTGCATCGTTTCCTACAAGGATGACGCAACTGCATTCAACGGCGAGAAAAAGGGCACAATCGTTGGCAAGGGTGTTGTAAACAACCGTATGTCAAACTTTATGTTCAAGCTTCTCGAAAAGCACGGCATTGCAACAGACTTTGTTGAAGAGCTTAACGACAGAGATACAGTCCTCAAGAAGGTTGAAATTGTTCCTCTCGAGGTAATTTTAAGAAATAAAGCTGCCGGCAGTCTTTCAAAGCGTCTCGGTCTTCCCGAAGGCACTCCGATGAAGACTCCTGTTCTTGAATTCTGCTATAAGAACGATGAACTCGGCGATCCTATGGTAAATGAATATCACATCCTCGCAGCTGGCTTTGCTACAAAGGAAGAAATCGACACAATCACAGAAATGGCTTTCAAGATTAATGAGATTATGATTGAATTCTTCAAGCAGTGCAAGGTTGATCTTATCGACTTCAAGATTGAGTTCGGCAGATATAAGGGCAAAATTCTCCTTGCTGACGAAATTTCTCCCGATACATGCCGTTTCTGGGATATGGATACTCAGGAAAAACTTGATAAAGACCGTTTCCGTCGTGATATGGGCGGTGTTGAAGAGGCTTATGCCGAAATGATGAAGCGTGTAGGTCTTGCATAATAACTACATTGTGAATTTTTGAATTAAGATATGTGAATTAAACTTTGGATAGTTATTTTGATTAATCGGATGGTGGCACCTTGGAATTTTCTTTCGATAATTTTGCAAAAGAAGGTCTGCACGAAGAGTGTGGAGTATTCGGCATATTCAGCGACGGCACAATTAACCCTGCATACGCTTGTTATAACGGCTTGCTTGCTCTCCAGCACAGAGGACAGGAAAGCTGCGGCATCGCTGTATCTGACGAAGGTGTAATTGATTATCACAAAGATATGGGCCTTGTTACCGAGGTCTTTAACAACAAAATTCTTGATTCTCTCAACGGACAAATGGCGGTTTCGCATGTCCGTTACTCGACTGCAGGCGGTTCTGTGCTGGAAAATGCACAACCGCTTGTTATGCGTTATGTAAAGGGTACGCTTTCAATTGCCCATAACGGCAACCTTACCAATGCGCTTGAAATCCGCAGAAGTCTTGAACAGCGCGGCGCAATTTTTCAGACAACAATCGACAGCGAGGTTATCTGCTATGTAATTGCCCGTGAAAGACTTAAATGTCATTCTGTTGAAGATGCCGTTGCAAGAACAATGCAGGTAATTGAGGGCGCTTATTCGCTCCTTGTTATGAGCCCGAGAAAGCTTATTGCGGTTCGTGATCCTCACGGTTTCAGACCGCTTTGTATGGGCAAGTACAACGATTCCTATGTTTTTGCAAGTGAAAGTGCGGCTCTTGATGCCTGCGGTGCAGAATTTGTCCGTGATGTTGAACCGGGCGAAATCGTAATTGTAGACCAAAACGGTGTCCGCAGTATGAAACCCGACTTTGGTGACAAGAAAAAGGCACTTTGCATTTTTGAGTATATTTATTTTGCCCGTTCAGACTCCTTTATTGACGGAGTAAGCGTTTATGAGGCAAGAAAGCAGGCAGGACGAATTCTTGCAAGGAAATACCCTGTTGAGGCTGATATGGTTGTCGGTGTTCCCGAATCGGGAATTGATGCCGCAATCGGTTACAGCGAAGAATCCGGAATTCCTTATGAAAAGGCTATTGTGAAGAACAGCTACATCGGCAGAACCTTCATAAAGCCAAGTCAGAAGGAACGAATGAAAAGCGTAAAAATTAAACTCAACCCGATTGCCGACAAAATCAAAGGCAAGAGAGTTGTTATTATTGATGACAGCATTGTGCGTGGTACAACTGTTGACCGAATTGTTACAATGCTCAAAGAGGCAGGCGCAAAAGAGGTACATATGCGTATCAGTTCACCTCCGTTTATGTGGCCGTGTTATTACGGTACAGACATTCCGTCAAGAGGAGAACTTATTGCCTGCAACCATACAATCGAAGAAATCACAAAGCTCAGCAAGGCTGATTCCCTTGGATACCTCCCTGTTGAGTCACTTCGTGAGATGATTCACAACGCTCCAGTAGGCTTTTGTGACGGTTGCTTTACGGGTAATTACCCCGCTCCTATCACAAAAGAAACCTTTAAGGGCAAAGAGCGTGGCGGAATGAACTTCGATGAAAACAATAAAAAGGACAACTAATTGAAAGGATGTAAATAATGGTAAAAGATACTTATGAATCACCCTTGTCAGCCCGTTATGCAAGCAAGGAAATGAAATACATTTTCTCGCCGGATAAAAAATTCAGAACATGGAGAAAGCTCTGGATTGCTCTTGCAGAATCGGAAAAAGAACTCGGACTCCCAATTACACAGGAGCAGATTGACGAACTCAAGGCTCATGCTGATGATATCAACTATGAAGTTGCACAGGAAAGAGAGAAAATTGTTCGTCACGATGTAATGTCACATGTATATGCTTACGGTGTTCAGTGTCCGAACGCAAAGGGCATTATTCATCTCGGAGCAACCTCCTGCTATGTCGGTGATAACACAGATATCATCATTATGACAGAAGGACTCAAGCTTATCAGAAATAAGCTTATCACCGTTATCCGCAACCTTTCAAAGTTTGCCGATGAATACAAGGCTCTTCCAACCCTTGCATTCACTCATTTTCAGCCTGCACAGCCTACAACAGTAGGTAAGAGAGCGACTCTCTGGCTTCAGGAGCTCCTTATGGATCTTGAAGATGTTGAGTATCAGCTTTCAAAGGCTAAGCTTCTCGGTTCAAAGGGTACGACAGGTACACAGGCAAGTTTCCTTGAACTCTTTGACGGAGATCACGAAAAGTGCAAAATGCTTGACCGTAAGATTGCAGAAAAAATGGGCTACAAGGCTTGTTTCCCTGTATCAGGTCAGACATATTCAAGAAAGCTTGATTCACAGTTCCTCAATGTTCTTGCGGGAATTGCTCAGTCAGCCGCTAAATTCTCAAATGATATCAGACTTCTTCAGCACCTCAAAGAGGTTGAAGAGCCGTTTGAAAAGAATCAGATCGGTTCATCGGCTATGGCTTACAAGCGTAACCCAATGAGAAGTGAGCGTATCGGTTCACTTTCAAGATATGTTATGGTTGATGTTCTCAACGGTTACTTTACAACTGCCACACAGTGGTTTGAAAGAACACTTGATGACTCAGCCAACAAGCGTCTCAGCATTCCGGAGGCATTCCTCGCAGTTGACGGTATCCTTTCACTTTATGCAAATGTTGCAGACGGTCTTGTCGTTTATCCAAAGGTAATTGAACAAAGACTCAGAAAAGAACTTCCGTTCATGGCAACAGAGAATATTATGATGGATGCAGTTAAAAAGCGTGGTGCTGACAGACAGCAGCTTCACGAGAAAATCCGTGAGCATTCAATGGCTGCGTCAAGAGTAGTCAAGGTTGAAGGCGGCGAAAATGATCTTCTCGAAAGAATTGCCGCAGACGAGGCATTCGGCGTTACTCTTGAAGAGCTTGAACACCTTCTCAAGCCTGAAAATTACACAGGCAGAGCCAAGGAGCAGACAGAGGACTTCCTCAACGAGTGCATCAAGCCTGTTCTTGAAAAGTACGCAGATGTTGAGTCTGACAAGCCTGAAATCAATGTTTAATTAGACTGATTTAATCGAACCTTTGGTTCAAGTATATATTTTATTTACAGCAGACCATGCGTCTGTAAAAAGGAGTTTTGTAAAATGGTAAAAGCAATTGTAGGTGCCAACTGGGGCGACGAGGGCAAGGGTAAAATTACCGATGTTCTCGCAAACGACAGCGACATCGTAATTCGTTTTCAAGGCGGTGCAAACGCAGGACATACAATTGTCAACGATTACGGAAAATTTGCTCTTCACCAGCTTCCTTCGGGTGTTTTCCATCAGAATATCACCAATATAATCGGCAACGGTGTTGCTTTCAGCGTTGAAAACTTCGTTAAGGAAATGGCTCACCTCAAAGATCGCGGAGTTCCCGAGCCAAACATTATTATTTCTGACAGAGCACAAATTGTTATGCCTTACCATGTAGCATTTGACTGCTATGAGGAAGAGCGTCTCGGCAAAAATTCTTTCGGTTCAACAAAGAGCGGTATCGCTCCGTTCTATTCTGACAAGTATTCAAAAATCGGTTTCCAGATTAATGAACTTTATGATGATCCCGATTCACTCAGGGAGAAAATCAGACACGCTCTTGAAATCAAGAATGCAACTCTGAAAAACCTCTACAACAAGCCCGAAATCACAGAACAGGAAGTTTTTGACAAGCTAATGGAATATAAGGAACTTCTTGCTCCATATGTCGGTGACGCATTCACTTTTGTTCATAATGCGCTCAAAGACGGAAAGAATATTCTTCTTGAAGGACAGCTCGGTTCACTCAAGGATACTGACTTCGGTATTTATCCTATGGTTACTTCATCCAATACAATCGCAGGTTACGGTGCTGTAGGCGCAGGTATTCCTCCGTATGAAATCAAAGAAATCATCACAGTTGTCAAGGCTTATTCAAGTGCAGTAGGCGCAGGTGAATTTGTTTCTGAAATCTTCGGCGATGAGGCTGACGAACTCCGCAGAAGAGGCGGTGACGGCGGAGAATTTGGTGCAACAACAGGCAGACCGAGAAGAATGGGTTGGCTTGACCTCGTTGCAACACGCTACGGTTGTATGGTTCAGGGTGCAACACAGGTTGCGTTCACGGTTCTTGATGTTCTCGGATATCTTGATGAAATCCCTGTTTGTGTAGGTTATGAGCTTGACGGCAAGGAAATTGACTACTTCCCGTCAACAACAAAGCTTAAAAGATGCAAACCTATCCTCAAAAAGCTCAAGGGCTGGAAGTGTTCAATTTCAGGTATTACAGAATATGACAAGCTTCCTAAGGAATGCCGTGAATACATTGAATTTGCCGAAAAGGCTATCGGTGTGCCGATTACAATGGTTTCAAACGGTCCTTCCAGAAACGATATTATTTACAGATAATTAAAATATTAATTGAATACCGCACAAACTCTGTGCGGTATTCTTTAAATTTGAAAGGAATTTTACTATGAGCAATGCTACAAAAGAAACTGTCATTGTTCTTGATTTCGGCGGTCAGTACAATCAGCTGATTGCAAGAAGAGTTCGTGAGTGCAATGTATATTGCGAAATTCTTCCCTACACCGTTGATATTCAGAAAATCAAAGACATTAACCCAAAAGGCATTATCTTCACAGGCGGTCCTAACAGCGTTTATGACGAGTCATCACCGCACTATACTCCTGAAATTTTTGAACTCGGAATTCCGATTCTCGGAATTTGCTACGGTTGTCAGCTTATGGCATACACACTCGGCGGCAATGTTGTTTCGGCTACAGACAATTCATCAAGTGAGTACGGCAAGACAGTTACAAGATATAATAACAATGATATCCTCTTTAAATCCGTAAAGAGTGAAGGAATTTCATGGATGAGTCACCGTGACTATATCAATGAAGCTCCCGAAGGATTCAGCATCACAGCTACAACGGATGTATGTCCCGTAGCCGCAATGTCATGTCCTGAAAAAAAGTTTTATGGTGTTCAGTTCCATCCTGAAGTTAACCATACAGATAATGGTAAAGATATGCTCCGTTCATTCCTTTATGATGTTTGCGAATGTAAGGGTGAGTGGAAAATGGAAAGCTTCATCGACACAACTGTTGCACAGCTTAAAGAGCAGATTGGTGATAAGGGTGTAGTTCTCGGACTTTCGGGCGGTGTAGATTCATCTGTTGCCGCAGCACTTCTCAGTAAGGCAGTCGGTAAACAACTTACCTGCGTTTTCGTGGATCAGGGACTTATGAGAAAAGACGAGGGCGACTTTGTAGAGCAGACCTTTACAAAGCTTTTTGATATGAACTTTGTCCGCATTAATTGTCAGGAAGAGTTCCTTGCAAAGCTTAAAGGTGTTGAAGAACCCGAAGAAAAACGCCACATCATCGGCACAGAATTCTATAAGGTGTTTTGGAACAAAATCCGTGAAAGCTACGGCGAGGGTTATTTTGCACAGGGTACAATTTATCCCGACCGTATCGAAAGCGGTAAAGGCGATGCCGCAAAAATCAAAACACATCACAATCAGGTTGGTATCCCGGAAGATATCGACTTTGCAGGTGTAATTGAACCGCTTAAAGACCTCTTCAAGGATGAGGTAAGAGTAGTAGGTGAGAAGCTTGGACTTCCGCATGACCTCGTATGGCGTCAGCCATTCCCGGGTCCTGGACTCGGTGTGCGAGTAATCGGAGAAGTTACAGCCGAAAAGGTTCGTATTCTTCAGGAAGCCGATGCAATTCTTCGTGATGAAATGGATAAGTGCGGTTACGCAGATAAGATGAGCCAGTTCTTCGCAGTCCTCCCGGGTGTTAAAACCGTAGGCGTTATGGGTGACGCAAGGACATATGACGAACTCATCGCCCTCCGTGCAGTTACAACCGATGATTTTATGACAGCCGACTGGGCAAAAATCCCCTACGAAATCCTAGGCAGAGTCTCCAACCGCATCATCAACGAAGTTGAACATGTCAACAGAGTAGTCTATGATATAACAAGTAAACCCCCCGGAACAGTAGAGTGGGAATAAATCGTAAAGTTTGAAAAACCGCATAAACAAAGGATTTTCAGCTTAAAAATTCCCGTTTTGATAGCAAAATGATAGCAGACTGCAAAACGCATTTATTGTGCGTTCCCTGTGGTTTGCGGGTACAATTATCTTAATAACTATTATAAAAGGCATTACTGACTTTTGCAGTCGGTAATGCCTCTTTGTTTTATACAATCAATTGTTGTTTCGCACATAGTTTATTATCTTTTTTGCGGCTTCTTCAGAAATTGAAAACATAGTTTGCCTAAAATTAAAACTACTGTCGGTAATATCTTTCATTTGTGAAGCTGAAATAGGTTTAGACAATTCGACAAAATTATCTAAAATCATATTGTATTCGTAATCGTCGTATCCATCGCATGATTTTTTGTTTAGTATTCCATTTGCATACCCATACGCTCTTATACCAACTCCGCTTTCATATAAAAATACGATATCTCCTTTTTGGAATTTTTGAATTTTCTCTCTCCATCCGGGATAGTAAGCTGCTGCTTTATGTTCGTCAATCATTTCTTTTGTGTAATGAGGGTTGCTTTGTTTATTTGTGTTAAGTACGTAACAATTGTTTTCATACTCCAAAAAGTCTTCTGTTTGAGAATACATGTTAAATTCAATGTAGTATTCACCTGAAATCTCGAATACCCAATATACAATAGCATCTATATTCAACCCACTATTTTTCCAATAGATGATTGATTCTATTGTTGCTTGATCTACTCCATTCGTAACAATAAGAAAATGTTGCTTCTTGTTAAAGTTGTCGTCAGGCAGAATCTTAGAAGTGTCTCCGCAAAAATAGGAAGAATGATCAAGTGCAAGATTAGCTTTTTCGTTATGCTGATATTTTTGATATAAACAATTCAATTCATCGTAAGTACTTTTTCCGAACAGTTGCCCATATCGGAGTACTTGTAATAAATTTTCTTGTTTTCCAGACCAGCGCTTGAGTTCAAATATGTATAAATCGCCTTCCTTATCAATGGCAAGTATATCGGGTTCTTCTTGTCGAGCTCTTTCAGTAAAAATAGCCATAAGGTCATTTGAAGAAATGAAATCTTGAATATTATTAGAAATAAGGTTTTCAAGATCTTTTTCTTTCCAACCAATATCTGATAGTGTGACTCTTTTAACCTTTGAGTAATTATTACGGTTTGTATTTTTATTTAATTTATATAACATAGCTATATGCCTCACACTTTAATATTTTTCGGATAATTGTAGCGCCAATTATCGTATTCCTCTTTTGTAATTTCGCCGTTTTTCAGCTTTTCAGCCTGTTCTTTCCAAGCAGTGAACATTTCAAACATAGTAATGTAATTTGTACCCATTCCCTTGTCCAAGTGCAGACATACTTCTCCGTCAAGCTCAGTGATTTTAAGACCGTATAAATCTTCAAGGGTAAACAAGGTATGCATTAAGCCGTTATAGCTGTCAATATCGGGTACGGTTAACGCACTTGTTGATACTCCGAACACTTCTGCAAGGCTGTTAGTCAGATCTGCTTTCGGCGTTCTTGAGCCGGATTCATACTGTGCCATACGGATGTCAGCGGTTTTCTCCGGAAAGCCTACCTGCATACCGAGATATTTTTGAGTCATACCTTTTAAATTTCTAAAAAATCTTATTCTTTCGCCGATAGCCATAATATAGCCCCTCTCATTTTACTGTTAAATATCATAGCATAACAAGTTAAGCAATGTCAAGTAACATAAAACAAAAAAGTTTAATATTTTTGCGAAAATCACTTGACATAACGGAATATGTTTAGTATAATCATTAAGCAAATAGCGTTAAGTCTATTTGCAAACAACTGAATATCCGTCATACATCACGGTAATGGTGTATCCGCTCGGGCAAATCGGAATGCGGTCAGAAAGTTCTCCGACACTAAATAAATATGAAAATATAAAAACGAAAGGATGATGTTAATGTCTAACAAAATGTTTATGCGTGTTGAAGATGTGGCAGAAGAAATGGGCGTTTCCGTTTCTTACGCTTACAAACTTATACGCAAATTAAATAAAGAATTGCAGTCAACCGGGTGCATTACCATTCCCGGCAGAATTGACCGTAAATTCTTTCACGAAAAATTTTACTCAACCAAAACGATTGAAAGGAGCGATTAAAATGGGAGCATTTAAAAATGAAAAAACGGAACTTGGTATGTGCAGTTCCGTTACACAGACTGGCAAGGCTTGCGACAGCAAAAATTAAAGCGTGGCTTTGCCACCAAACGAGAGGCACAGGAGTGGGAACGAGCATTTCTGACGGAAAAGAAAGCCGATGTCACTATGCCATTTAAGACTTTTACGGAATTGTACGAAAAAGATGTTCGACCGAAGTTAAAGGAAAACACTTGGCTTACTAAAGAGCATATTATTAAAACTAAAATATTGCCGTATTTTGAGCATAAGCGATTATGTGATATATCGGCAAAAGATGTAATCGCTTGGCAAAATGAAATTAGAAAAATGACTAATTCAAGCGGAGAGCCGCTTTCACAGGGGTATTTAAAGGCCATTCATAACCAGTTAAGTTCCTTGTTTAATCACGCAATTAAGATTTATGGTTTAAGATTAAATCCTGCCTCTACGGTCGGTAATATGGGTAAGGAAGAACGCAAGGAAATGAGTTATTGGACTGTGGAGGAATACAGTAAGTTTTCTGATGAAATGATGGACAAGCCACTTTCCTACTATGCTTTTCAAATGCTTTATTGGACAGGTATCCGTGTTGGCGAGTTGCTTGCATTAACTGCCGGTGATTTTGACTTTAAAAACAATATGCTTACAATCAACAAATCTTATCAAAGATTGCACAGAGAAGATGTTATTACTACACCGAAAACGAAGAAAAGCAATCGAACAATAAAAATGCCGCAGTTTTTATGTGATGAAATGCAAGAATATTTGAAAATGTTTTATTCGCCGAATGACGGAGACAGAATATTCCCTATTTCAAAAAGCTATCTTCATCACGAAATGGACAGAGGATCAAAAGCCGCAGGTGTAAAGCGTATTCGTATTCACGATTTAAGACATTCGCATGTTTCGCTTTTAATAAATCAAGGCTATCAAGCCGCCGCTATTGCGGATAGAGTCGGTCACGAAACCGTGGAAATTACCGACAGATATACACATATATATCCGTCAAAACAAAACGAAATGGCAAATACACTTGATGAATTATGGAAGGAGAGAAAGTAATATGTCACTTAAAAACAGAGATGAACATAACCGTTGGAGAAACAAGACTGTGGCTTTTAGAGTTTCGCCCGAAGAGTGGGAACAGATTGAACGATATGTTCAACTTTCGGGTTTAACAAAACAGGACTATATTACAAGGCGACTTATAAACAAAGAGGTTGTAGTTCAAGGCAATCCGAGAGTATATAAGGCTTTGCGTAATAATATTGCAGATGTACTTACGGAATTACAGAGGATTGAAAACGGCGGTGAAGTCAATGACGAATTACTTGACTTAATCAAAATGATTGCCGATATTCTCGGTGGATTAAAGGAGGTATTAGAATGACAGAAAAAGAAAAGACCGCTCCGGTTGTATCTGTTGGCGCAGATACGGAGCAGTCACTAAATGTATGTAACGATAGTATAACCGATTTTAATGAGGATGGCAAGAGCTTAGATGATTATCTTGAGGAAATGCAAAAAGAATTTTTGCAACAGCTCGATCCATCACATTTGAAAACGATTTCTATGCGTGAGTTATATAACACGGTGTATCAAAGCAAACCGCCATTGATTGACGGCTTGCTTTACCCCGGAACATATATTTTTGCAGGAGCTCCGAAACTTGGCAAAAGTTTTCTTATGGCACAGCTTGCTTACCATATCAGCACAGGCACACCGCTTTGGAATTTTGATGTAAAAAAAGGAACTGTCCTATACCTTGCTCTCGAAGACGACTACCACAGATTGCAGGAAAGATTGTACCGAATGTTCGGAACGAAAAGTGCGGATAATTTGTACTTTTCTGTTTCGGCAGGTCAACTTGGAAATGGACTTGACGAACAGCTTACAAGATTTATGACCGAACACATCGATACAAAATTGATTATCATAGACACACTTCAAAAGGTGCGTGAAATGGGCGGGGACAATTACAGCTACGCAAATGATTATGAGATTATCACGAGACTTAAAAAGTTTGCAGACAGTTACGGAATATGTTTGCTACTTGTTCACCATACACGCAAGCAAAACTCCGATGATAAGTTTGATATGATTTCGGGTACAAACGGATTGCTTGGAGCCGCCGACGGTGGCTTTATTTTACGGAAAGAAAAGCGTACAAGTAATTCGGCAACACTTGAAGTTTCAGGCAGAGATCAGCCCGACCAAAAGATTTATCTTAATCGCAATCCCGAAACTCTTGTGTGGGAACTTGAAAAAATCGAAACGGAACTTTGGAAGTTGCCGCCCGAACCATTGCTTGAAAATATCGCCGGCAAAATTACAAATGAAAATCCCGAATGGTATGGCAGTCCAACGGAGCTTGTTGAATTTCTCGGCGTTGATATGAAAGCAAATGCATTGACTATGAAGTTGAATATCAATGCTGGGCGTTTGTTTAATGAATATGGGATAAGTTATCAAAACAAACGCTGTCACGATGGGCGTAAAGTCAGTTTGACTTATGAACAGCGTGACGATGTGTGACGGTTGTGTCGCTGTTTTAGGCGGTGGCAAAATCACCGTCACTATCGACGCAGACCGACACAGCAAAAGTTTAGCAGAGTGTGCAGAGAGTGCCTTTTCAAAGGCGGCTCTTTGCCCCTCGGAGAGCGCAAAACCTGCTTGCAGGTTGCATTTTTGATGGGCTTGTCTGTCAAAAGTGCTTTTGCGTTACTCTTGACAAGAGTAACAGAACCTGAGTTAGAGATAAACTAATGAGATAACCATATTATTATACAGATTTGAGGTAGATAAATGAAGAGAACGATCAGCGCAATGGTGGGTAAAGGTTCCGTCACGCACAACAGCCGCAGTTTCACAACGGAGAACGTGGACAGCGAGCGTACCCATTTGAATATAGATTACTGCAACGAGCCAATCAGGAAAGTGTATCACGAAATGTTTGATGAAGCTCTAAAACAGTACAACGATAAGCAGAAACGCAAGGACAGAAAAATTCCCGATTACTATAAGCACATAGAATCAGGAAAGCAGGAAAAGCTGTTCCACGAGATCATTTTCCAAATCGGCAACAAGGATGATATGTCGGCGACAGGCGAACACGCCGAGCTTGCGAGGGCAATCCTCGACGAATACTATCAGGGCTTCCAAGAGCGCAATCCTTACCTGCGAGTGTTCTCGGCGCACCTTCATATGGACGAAGCAACGCCGCATATCCATATCGACTTTGTACCGTTCACAACTGGGAGCAAGCGAGGTTTGGAAACACGAGTTTCGCTAAAACAGGCAATGCTCAATATGGGATTCAAAGGCGAGGGGAAGAGCGACAACGAGCTGAATCGCTGGATACTTTCCGAAAAGAAAATCCTCGCTCAGATTATGGAGCGGCACGGCATCGAGTGGGAGCAGAAGGGCACTCACGAGCAGCACCTGTCCGTTCTTGATTACAAAAAGCAGGAGCGAGCCAAAGAGGTTGCCGAGCTTGACAGGGAGATTGAAGAAAAGCAATTAGAGGTCAAAGGACTGAAAGCTACAGTTGAGAAAATCGAGGAAGCAAAGGAGCTTCTCGGCGACGTCGAAAAACAGCTTGACGAAGATCCACAGCTGCAACTCCCTGAGCCGCAGGGGCTGATGACGGCAAAGAGCTACAAGAAAAAGTTTGTAGAGCCGCTAATCAAGCGCCTGAAAAATCTTGTCCGAACCGTCCTCGCCAAGAGCTATCAGGGCTGGGAAAACTACCACCGTATCAATAATCTGAACAGCAGACTGCACCGTGAGAACGAACATCTGAAATATGAAAACTCCAAGCTCAAAGAGGTCAACGGTATGCTCCGTGAACAAAATAAAGCCTATCGCCTGTTGCAAAAGGTTTTCGGAAAGCACAAGCTCAATGAGATTATCGAGCAGGCGAGAGGATTTAAAAAGTCAAAACAGCGTGACACACGCTAATATATTTTGAAAGGTTGATGTATAATGGAAAAGAGAATTTACGACAAGGAAACAGGTATTCACTACGAGCTGCAAGGTGATTACTATCTGCCGTGTTTAGAACTCCCCAAACAACCGAAGATAGAAATCGGAATATGGGGCAAGCGGCATTTGCGCTACATCAAGCAGTACCACAAAATCCGCTATACCACTCTGCTCACAAGCTGCAAGCTTACCATCTACCTCGCCGACATCGACGAGCAGTCAGAGAAGATGTTCTTTCGGTTGGTAAACCAACTTGCCGAAAAGGAAGGTGTAACCGAACAGCTCAAAGCGGAAAACCAAATGCTGTGGGTGCAGCGTATGAACAATATCCGTAATCAGGCAACGGAAATTGTTAATGCAGAGTTGATGTACACCTAATCAGCGCACAGCCGCCAAGTGGGATAATCTCCTGCTTGGCGGCTCTGTTTTAATGGGGTTTCCCCAGTGCCACGCTTGCGTGGTACAAACAACCACCCGCTATGCGGGTGTGCATAAAAAGTTATACAAAAAAATCACCAATCGTATTACAATAAGAATGTTCAAGTCTATTGTAAAAAAGAAAGGTGATTTTAAAGGCAAATAAAACAAATAGTTTATCCCATACAAAATGGATGTGCAAATACCATGTAGTGTTTGTACCAAAGTATAGAAGAAAAATAATATATGCACAGTATCGACAGAGTTTGCAAGACATAATAAGATTGTTATGTCAGTACAAAGGAGTGGAGATACTAGAGGGGCATATGATGATAGGTCATGTACACTTGCTATTAAGTATACCACCGAAGATGAGTGTGTCAAGTTTTATGGGATATTTAAAAGGAAAAAGTGCGTTAATGATGTTTGAAAAACACGCAAATCTGAAGTATAAGTTTGGAAATAGGCACTTTTGGGCAGAAGTATATTATGTGAGTACAGTAGGTCTAAATGAAGCAACCATAAGAAAATACATAGAAGACCAAGAAAAGCATGATATAGCACTAGATAAATTAAGTGTACGAGAATATGAAGACCCTTTTAAGGGTGGCGAGTAATACAAACACCCTTTAAGGGGTGGCGAAAGAGGCAAAGGCAATAGGCTTGAACAAAGTGAAAGCCAGCGTCTTGAGGCGCTGGCTGGTAGCATGGGCTTATAGCCCTAGATCAAACCACCCGTTGGACGGGTGGTTTTGATTGGCTTCATCCCTTTTTCTATAGAGAGCAAACAAGGGCTGTCCACCCGTGTCTCACTGAAACAGGCACTTGCCGATCAGGGTATCACCGGTGAGGGGCGTTCTCTGACAGAGCGTGATTTATGGGTGCAGAAAGAGAAAGAAGCTCTTGCGGCATGGTATCGAATGGGAGCAGAAAGGCGAACACAAGGAGCATCTGAGCGTTCTGGAATTTAAGCGAGAGAAACGCAAAGAGGAGCTTGCCGAGTTGGAGCAGACCATTGAGCGTGTTCAGCAGCAACAGGTTTCCATCAAGGTTGTAGAGCAAATAGAAGCTAAACCCCTGCCACTATCATCTAAGGTGGTAATTGAGAAAGAGGATTTTCAAAATCTCGTCATCGCAGTGCAGAAATATGTCGTGCAGGAAAAGCTGGAAGGCAAACTGAAAAAGCTCCTGAGTGAAACCAAGAAAACTATATCCGATTTGAAAACAAAAATCGAATCGTTGGTAGCAGAGCTTGCTGCGACCAAAGATAAACTGGCACAATATAAGTCCGTCCGTGGTCAGCTCCGTACAGCGGATCTGGAGCAGGAAAATGACCGGCTCCGTAATAAGCTTCATAGCTATGAGGACATGATTGACCATAATAATCTGTGGCCTTTATTCGGGAAAGGGTGTGGCAAAGCACACACAAGGGATGATGCTCGATATTGAATAGAAGAAAGGATTGAGTGATAAAATTGCGACTACTCCCTGGAAAAACGGGTAGTCGCTATACACAATATACGATGAGCAATAATTATTGACATTGTTCGCATTAGGGAATATAATATTGACAGAGGTGGTTGATATGGAATATATTTCTGCACATGAAGCTGCTGAAAAATGGGGAATAACAAAGCGAAGAGTACAAATGCTCTGTGCTTCTAATAGAATAGATGAGGCTGTCCGGGTAGGAAATATGTGGATTATCCCTACTGATGCCGAGAAGCCTGCTGACGGCCGAATTAAAGATAAAAAAGCAAAAGATGATAAAGTATTTAAGAATCCTATACGAACAGCTCGTAATCGAATCAAAGCAATTACAACATCTGGTATGAGAAAGATGTCACTTCATGGTTTGGCACATGATGATGCAAAGTTGTCATTTGTAATGTTGTTTGCATCAGAGTTGATGCAGTTTTATATTACTAAAGCCGAAAGAAATGATTATAGCAGCAGCGTAAATGCTGCTTTAGAAAGAATAACACGACACAATGTAATAGAGTATGAAGGAAATGCGGTAATTCGAGCTAACATTCGAGAGTTTCTTAAAGACAATCCATTCTGCTGTGATGATGCTTTGTCTTGGGCCTATCAATATGCTAATAAGGTTGATCCAGGTGCATCGTACAGTAACACTCAGTTTTTTACAGAAAAATACATGATAACAACTCTTGTTGATTCTATTAACTTAGTATCACGAAAAAAAGTGTTAGATCCTGCATGCGGCGGTGGTAACTTCCTTTTATACTGCTTAGACGTTTTGGCAGAAAGGTATTCTTTTGATGATAAAAAAAACAGCATGCTTTATTTACAGAATGAGTTGTCAAAATTAAACGGATATGAAATTGATAAAACATTAGCACTTGTTGCATCCATTAATTTGCGTTTGAAGTGTCTTGCTATACTTTCTGAGCACGGTCACACGATTGATGTAGAAGATTTTGAAAGATTTCTTCCTAACATATATTATCCTGAAAGGGATACTGTTCCAGGTGCCTTGGATATCACAAATGTCGAATTTGAAGTGTTGAAAGTTGGCGCATTAGGAAGTTATAATTCCAATGTGGTTTTTTCTGGTGTCGACGCAATTGTCACAAACCCTCCCTTTCAAACAATCAAAGGTATGCCTGAAAGTTTGAAAGAATACTTAAAGGCTGCTTATCCAAAGTCAAAATGTGATATGTGTAATGCTTTTATTGAATTGTCTTATAAACTTCTTGAAGATGAGGGGATTGCTGGGCTAGTTACGCAGAATAGTTGGATGTATCTGGATAGTTTTGAGGAGCTAAGACAGGCTCTTTTATTGGATTGTTCAATCGATCAAATCTGGGAGCTTGGATCTAATGCGTTTTATGATTTAAGTGGAGAAAAATCCAATGTAGCACTATTACTTTACAGAAAAACCGAACCGGAGAGTGGTAGTGCTGTTAGATTGATATCTCTAAAAACAATGGAATTAACAGCTAAGGAAAGTTTATTAGCCTCTAAAAAAGATAATATAAATACTGAAAAAATAATACTACAGAGTGATATTTTCAACAATGAAGGTTCTCGATTTGATATGATTAGTTCCCGAGGATTAAGAACTCTTTTGATATCAAGCGAGAAATACGAAGAATATGCCGTTCCTATGCAGGGAACGTCAACAGGAAATGCTAAAGAGCTTATTGATTTCTATTGGAACCACATTAACGATAAAGATTGGATTCTGGTTAGTAAAGGCGGAGGATATTCTCGTTGGTGCGGGTTGAATCATTATTGCGTCAAGTGGGGAAAGGAGGGGCAGTATATTAAAGCAACAAAAGGATCTGCAATAAGAAACGCCAGTTACTTTGATCAGACTCAAATGGTATTTAGTGATACTGGAACTTCAGGATTGAATGTAAGAGAAGTATTACCTGGTCAAATTTTTGTGGCATCCGGCCCAGGAATACGAATTAAGAAAGGTAAAACAAATGCCCATTTAGCTTTCCTTAATTCGAGAATCGCCTCATATTATATTCGCCTACTCTCTCCAAAGCTAACCATTGCTGCGGGATATATTGCAAAGCTTCCTACGTGCTTGAACATAATGCAATCTACAGAATTAGACGAGTATGGAAAGCGCTGCATTGAAGCAAAACGTCATCGCCTTGCTAAACGAGCTTGTAATATTGAGTTTATGCCACTTCATCATTTTAAAGACTACACATACCAAGAAATGGCATTTCGCTGGTTTATGGAAGATATAAATGATGAATGGATACAATTGCAATTAGAAGCCCGTATTGATACTTATATCGAAAAAGAATTGTCGCTTTCAACGGAAGATCTTGAAACTATTAACAATTCTATCGGAAACAAGAAAGTGTTTGTTCAAGTAAGCGATGAAACTGTTGACCTCCAAGAATTAGAAAGTATTCTAAAAAAGAGTATCGATAGTAATTGCAATATAGTTCGAACAAAGATCGAAAAAAAAGCTTTAGGATGTGATGGCCTTCTGGAGTATATATCACAGAAACTAAATACTTCCTGTGAAAGTATTTACAAAGTGTTTGCTGATCAGGCTTTTTATCCTTCTATCATGAAGGAACACTATGAAAATCTGTATCTACATTCTGTTGTTGTCTCTGCATTGGGGTATCCTTACAAGCCCGTCTCCATGAACTTGGACGAGCTGACTAAGAAAATCGGGACAGACAACGAGGAGCAAGTGGCGTTTGTTCAAAATTGGATTATCGAACAATTCAACGATGTTCATTTTGAAGCACTAATGAAGTCACCTGTTTTTGAATTCATTCCGAGTCAAAACAAAATCGTTTATCGAAGGGAGGAAAAGGATGAATAGTTTAGCTTTTCAAATTACAGCAGAACTGCTGCCGCTAATCAGGAAGATATTTAGCAATAAATATTCAGATATAACGTCAGTAAAAATTATTTGGCATAATTTGATTTTTCTAACCGTTTCAAAAGTAAATTGCTTATTTCTCAGTGAGAAACACGCAACAAATATATCAGACCTTGTTTCTATAGGAATTATGCCAGAGTCTATTAAGCAATTTGAAAAAGATTATGCAATCTTTCTGGGAACACAGATAGACGATCTCGCCAACACAATCTATCAGCAGAAACCGAATCTTTCCATATTAAGAGAATGTATTCTTAGTATAGAGCTGTGTATATCGCAGACGGAAGTAAATATAAAAGAAGGAAAATCTTCTCGAGATACAACAGGGTCGTATTATACACCTTATCAGCTTGCAGAATCTGTTGTACATAAAGCCTTATCAACAAAACACTCAAAGTCATTGCTTGCTCAAAAAGGCAGAACGCTTAGAATCGCCGATTTGTCCTGCGGAGGAGGAGAGTTCTTTTGGGCGGCTCAACAGTATTTAGAAAAAGAATGCTGTATTCCTTACGAGGTTTCAGCACTGTTTTTCTGGGGAATGGATGTAGATCCAATTGCACTCCAGATAACAATTTGTAGACTTTTGAAGACTTCTAATGTAGCAGATTGGAAAGAAATCGCTGGCCATTTTTTGCTTGGTAATCCGTTAATTTCTTCGAATACCCAAGAAAGCTTAGATTGCAAGAATGAGTTATTTGCGCTAAATAGAATTTATGCTTCGAAAATGGGTGTGAACTACTCTTCTATTGAAGAATTAAGATTTGACATCATATTGGGAAATCCTCCTTGGGAAAAAACACGATTTGAAGAAAGAAAGTTCTTTTCTTGTTATGAACCACAGATTTCTAAGCTTGCAAAAAAGGACGACAGAGAACAGGCAATAAACGAGCTTAGTGATACTTGGCCAGAGCTTTCGAAATGGGTCACTGAACTATCTAATGATTATAAAGTAATGCGCAGTAAAGCATATAAACATCCCTTTATTAAGCATGCAGTTTCTGGTGAGCTAAATACATATGTTTTGTTTACAGAGCTGGCTTATTCTTTGCTATCGGAAACTGGAATATGCTCGTTGATTGTAAAGAGTACACTGGCCACAGCGCCTGCCCATAAGGGCTTATGGAGTTACCTCCTTAGAGAAAAAGCTTTAGTTGCGCTTTATTTTTTTGAGAACAAACACAAGATTTTCAATATTGATTCAAGAGAAAGATTTGCAGTTATTACAATGTCGAAGATCAAGCAAGCATCATTTGCTTTTTCAGCTGGCTTGTTGGCTCCGGCGGATATGTATGCCTGCTCAGAGGTAATTGTAAATGAGAGTGACGTTGTTGCAATCAATCCATTCACAAAAATGATTCCCAATGTTTCATGCACAGAAGATCTAAAAGTGTTAGTTGAAATACATAATCGATTACCTCTATTCCAGGAGGTTTATCCTAACTGCCATTTCGGGCGATTGATACATCTAACCGCACATGCTAAGCAGATTGATACTGTGCAAAAAGATGACAACATTCCAGTTTATGAAGGTAAGTTTATCGAACAGTATGATGGAAGATATTCAACATTTGCAGGTATGTCGGATAGCAAAAAATACGCAGCCAAAGCAACAGCGACAAAGAACGTTGAAAAAGAGGGAATAAAGCCACTGCCAGAAAGCAGATTCTTTGTTGAAAGAAATCTTTGGGATAAGTACACTGCACAGTATAATGAAGCATATTCTCTTTGCTGGAGAAGTCTTACATCACCAACAAATGCCCGAACTACAATTGCGATGATTCTTCCGTCTTGTCCGACTTGTCAATCCATTCAAATGCTTCAGACTGATAATATGCAAGATTTACTTATGATGCTGGCTCTGTTCAACTCACTTCCGTTTGATTACTTTGTTCGTCTGAAAATGCCTGGAATTGATTTGACACAAAGTGTTATTAAGCAGATTCCGGTACCTTCAAGAGCAAGTTATGATCAGCAACTATGTTTTAATAAGAAGACTTGTACTTTGAAAAATCATATTTTTTCGTGTGTTTATTACCTACTGAAAAACGAAGACCGTTTGGAAGGACTTCTTAAAAACATAGAAAATGAAGTATATGCTTTAGATGCAGACCTGACATTTATTGAAGTAAGAAAAATGCTTGATATGCTCTATGCAAAAGCATACGACCTTAGTGACCAAGCCTATGACGAAATGCAAAGCACCTTCCAAAAATATTAAAAAAATACGGGGTTGTATTGAGCTGCAACCCCGTATTAGTTAAACAATTATAAAAGACCGTACTTTTTTGAATCTACGGCAGAACCATTTGTAGCCACAAACCGACTTTGGCTTTCCAATTGCGTTAATTGATCCTCATCTAATACGGATATACCATAGTAGTCGGTTCGTATTTTTTCAAAAACGACAATTTTAAAACGAAGCCATTCTGTGCCTCCTACAGTGTGAATTTTCTGCCCAGCTAAAGACTTCCCTTTTAGCTGAAGTCGCCACGAACCGTTGCTTCTATCTCCAGTAGGGAACTTGATTACACATTCCTCATAATCTATGCCATTATAGTTTACAGTAATTGCTTTTTCGGTTTCAGTATCTTCAGGATCAACATCAAAAAAGGCAACACCGCCTAAAATAATCGATATAGTATCGGTTTCATAACGAGTTCCAGCAGCTGTACCGCTGGTCACAGTGCCAAGCTTTGACAAATCAAGGATATTGCGAGAGCCACCAGTTAAAGAACGTGTTTCAAACCACATACGTTCAGAGTCATTGTTGGCAACAATAGGCATGATGGCTTGTACATCTGCTTGTCCCCGGCGGCTTCGGATAACTGTTCCCATAGGCTGCTGTGCAAGTCTTGGAAGATGAATTCCATTTTGAGTTCCCAAAAGGCGAACTTGTTGATTTGCTGTGTTAGTAGGTCTACGTTGCCCTTCCGTGCGTGCTGTCATTTGAATGCTCATTTCGCTACGTAAGTAATCATCAGCAAGAAGTTCATCAATATCTTCTTTTGTAGTAATGAGTTTAGAACAATCATACGCAGGATCTTTATACTGGGTGATTAAATTTTCAAGCGCATTTACACAGTTTTCTGTTTCCTGAGTAACATCAAAATATGTTGCGCTTTCAAAGTTTGTCCATAGACCGCCACCAGTCAAATTGTTTGAACCAACGGCTATCCATATTTCAGGGATATCATTGGATAACATATAGACTTTTGAGTGAAAAGTTGTGGAAGAACTTTCCGAGTGCACAATGTATAATTCGTTACACAGCTCAAACAGATTTAGAACCGCTTCATAAGAGGTCCCGTGCGCATCAACGCCTATAAAGGCTTCGATGTATCCACCAGCACTTTTGAACTGTTCTAATGTGGGTTTCAGGCGAAGAACACCACTGTTTTTTGCGAACGCCGACAAAATGGTGAGCTTATTATATGGTCCCGCCATTTTGTCTTTTAATATTTCTCCAAGCTGCCCGTTAAAGGGTTGATTCAACATAATCATATGCCCACCTCCAACTTTATTATAGTGCAGAACAAATGAAAGTTCAACTCTGCATTATTATGACAGTAGAATTCACAAGAAAGAAGAGGTACCAGATGCGATCACACAGCAAACTATCAGAGCATACCTTCAAAAAAGGAAAGTTCATAACTCCAATTAATTCCTTGCCATTGATGAAGGAATTCGAAGATGAAAAGTCATGGACTTATGGACGTATGCCAGAATATCTCTGGATCGGACTCCTTTTGAAGCATTATGGACGAGATGAGGGTTTGAGGAAGTCCTACGGCATTATTTCTACACTGCATAAATTGGCTCCAGATTTATACACTGCAAGATTGTCACAGATATTAAAACTGGATGAAGATATTCAAAAGAGATTCTATAATTACATTGGTTGTATCGGTGCGAAAGAGGCACTTGCACCATTAACAGTGTTTCTTACTTCCAGTAAGGCTCCTGTTTTTGCTGAATGCTTTTATTGTCCCGATCAGAGCATAGAAGACCGCTGCGAAGCGATTATTCAGACCATGCGAGATACAATGAATCATCAATCTTATGAAGCAACCGATATTAGGTTTGTTGCTCTCTATTTCAATTTACTTTCAGGGAAACTGCATCTTCAGAAGGGTCAGATGGATTTGTTGGCAACCTATCCGACAGTTAAGCATAGCGATGAAATAATGCGCATGGCTCGTCCAACAGTACGTTCTCTCGAAATGATGATTTTAACTTTTGAAACGATCGACTCTGCTTATTTGAATGAGTTTTGGAGGTGTGTAAGCGAAATGACAGACTGCAGTATATTTGTAATTGAGTTTCCAGAGGAAAAGAGAAATGTTACCGCATATATGGAGAAACTGTATGAGGTATTTACATATCTTTCAGAATTATTTGTGGCAACAGATCCTCTCAATGAGAAAATGAATGTTTTGCTTGGTATTGCGACATATTCTTACAAACGCCTGAAAGAAATATATGAATATCAATTATTCAATTCAATATCTGGTAGAAGTTGTGTGCGTGTCTTGATAGAAGACTATATTATGATGAAGTATCTCGTGAAAAATGAAACATCCCATGATAATATTTGGCGTGACTATCAGCTGTATGGTATGGGTTTATATAAGCTTGTCTTAGCCAGATATAGAGAAAGTGGTGCCTTTCAGGAATCTCACTTTGATGAAAAATATATCGAGGCATTGGTTAATGAATTTAAGGACGAAGAATTCATTGATATGGATACCAAATACTTTGATAAACAAAACATAAGGATGAAGGCCGAGAGTGTTGGCGAAAAGGATTTATATGGTTTGTATTATGACTATGATTCTTCTTTTGAACATGGTCTGTGGGGAGCTATTCGTGAATCTTCTCTGTTAAAATGCAATAATCCAGCTCATAAATATCATTGTGTTCCAGATGTTGAGGATGAAACCAGGTTAAAAACAGTTCTCCCAGATTGTATTATGGTTATGAATAAAACAGTATCTTTCCTGAATGAACTCTATGGCATCCCCGAACAACTACTAAATGAGGTAATACACTTTGAAATCGAACCTATTATTGAATAAAATTCATCTCATCCAAACTGAATATAAGGAATTACTCTCAGCTCTGTTACCCAAGTTAAAAACCAACCACGCCCCTGAGGCATTGGATGAAATCAATTTGTTTTGGATAAGACACATTGAAGAAGTGCAACTATACTTAAAATCATGGTTTCCGGGGAAAGATAGTTATGTATTTACAGCTGCAACATTTATGGATTTTGAAGATAATGAGCACCTACCATTTTTGCTAATCGGAAACAAGCATATTCTTGATGACCCATTAAGCAAGTATTCAGAAATACAAAGTAAGATGCCAGCAGGCAAAGACGCTGAATTTCTGTATAAGCAGATCAGCGTAACCGCTGAAGATAACCTAAAGCTATTAGATAACCTACACGATGAAATTCTCATATTACCAATGAGGTTTCTTAACCAATCAAATAATCATAATTTGCTTTATGAAATTGGAGAACAAGTGTTTATCAGTCTTTTTAACGGTATCAATAGTTTGAGTGATTACTTTTTCAAATGTGACAGCATTGATGACATTATGCACTTCGCTCGTGAGGATATAGGAAGATTGGTGATGTTTTCGGAAGATGACGATGCTACGCTACCGTTTGAAGAAAGATTCAAGAATGCATTATCTGGGACACAGTACATGGTAGATACAAACAAGCCAGATGCGTATAATTTCTTTATGTTTGTTTTTGGATGTATCCAGGAAGCCATAGATGTTATTGTATCATGTGTGGAATACGGTTGTATCCCATATATTAGGTATCCCGTTGCACTTCATTATATTTCATTGTTGTCTGAAAGCATGTCAAAAATTGAACACATCGCAACACTTCGTTTCAAAATGAACATAGCCTTTGTTGTGTATCAGCTTTGCGACAAGCATCGTCTTTCAGAAGTGAGTCTAAAAGAATTCCTAAGAAAAAATCACATATACAGCTTTAATGATAAACTTTTCTGCAAATTAGCTGAACATGGAATCAATGAAAAAAACTTTTTAGGTTATACAATAACACAGTTGGTTCATGATGAATTGGGGAAGTTCTATAACAAATTATCTGGGAAAGTCGACGTTAAAATAGAAAACCAACCGGGCAGCTAATCACTGCCCAGCTGACCGTTGATATTCTTCCATGACCTCCAACATCATTCTGGCACCCAGCTTGAAACCATTCTGGAATATCAGGCAATCGGTTATTATTTGGTGCTCACGAACAGCGTCTGTGTACCGAGAGAATAGTTTTTTCTGCTTGTCTGTCATGGTAGCTTGGAGCTTTTCTTCGTTCCGGCAAATCAGCTCCAGTAGTTTCTTGTACTCCTTACAGGAGGATGTGTCGTACTCGGTCGGTTCGATATTGCCGTACCAAAATTTTTCAAGGATTCTCATTCTGCATCCTCCCAATAGATCAGTTCTTTGAGGACGATTTCTTCTACACGATTGCGGATATTGTTCATGGCTCTGACCCATGCCATCTGAACCTGTGCTTTCAGCAGTTCTTGATGCCTTCTTTCCGTGCCATCTGCTTTGTCAGCAGGGCGAGCTTGGCGTTTGCCTGAACATCAATGTCAGCAAGATAGCTGTGTAGCTTGCTGCTGAGAAGCAAATCGACGTATAGTACCGGGCGGTGTTCCTTGATGTAATCCAAGTACTTCCTACCCCAGATACCGATAAGGCGTTCTTTGGTATCCGGCAGAACAAGACAAGGGATGTAGTAATCTCCCTGAAGCTCATACCAAAGACCGTTGCTGTTATTATAAATGTATTTTTCCATATTGCAAACCTCCGTGTATTATTTACAGTAGTACCAAGTGGCTTTGAGGTGAATCAGCCAGCGGAGGTTGCGTCGCAGCCAGTGGCTACAAAATGGCTACAGAATTTCCAAGGACGCTACGGATAGCCTAAAATGTGTGGAATATGTGGATGAAAAGCGTACTATTAGTGCATATTATCACGAAAAATTAAGGCCTGGCGCTCGAGTGGGAGTAAGGTACAAAAATGCCGAAAGCCTGTTTTTATGCGGGCTTCCGGCATTTGTTTTATTGAATGGCTCTAGCTTGGCTCTTTTTGTGGGGAGAGTAATGCTTAGGAGGAGAATGCTATAATGTCATTAAGATTAAAAAGAGGAACAGTACAACTTGAACCACATGATAAATATTTGGACAAAACTGCCACTTAAACAATCGAAACACTTAAATCTATATTAGGTGATGATGCTATTGATATACAGCACATTGGAAGTACAGCAATACCTGCAATCAAAGCTAAACCGATTATTGATATTGTCGTAGGAGTCACTGATTTTGATAGAATAATGTTACATAATGAGCAATTGCGACGAAAGGGAATATTTTATCAAGATTCAGATGTAGAGTGTCAATTGCTCTATGTAATGGGTGATATGGAGGCGGATATCAGGACACATCATATTTATATTGTAAAATGGAACGGAACTGAGTTGAAGAATTATATTCATTTTAGAGATTATCTAAAAGCTAATGAGAATATGGCATTGCAGTATGAAAATTTAAAGGAAGAAATGGAAGGTAAGTATGCAGATGACAGGGTTGCATACACGAATAGAAAACAGAATATGATAAACAGAATTTCAGGTAAATGAAAAAAGGAGGCAAGTATGTTAAGATTAAGACCATACAATAAAAATAATGCAGAAATAATTATGTCATGGATAAAGGATGAGAGTGCTTTTTATAAATGGATAGCAGGAGTTTTAGGTGAATATCCAATTTCTGTTGAGTAGTTCAATACAGTAAGTAATCTAATGGCATTTACTGCTATAGATGATAATGAGATAGTGGGATTTTTTACCATGAGAAGACCAAATGAATTTTTTGATGAATTACGGTTTGGCTTTGTAATCGTTGATTCGAAAAAACGTGGGCGGGAATATGGAAAAAATATGCTGAAATTAGGCTTAATATATGCTAAAGAAATATTTGGTGTTAGTAAAGTTTTATTAGGCATTTTTGAGAATAATGAATCAGCCTATTATTGCTATAAGGCGATAGGTTTTAAGGATGTGTCTCAAGATGAAATAGAAAAGTATACTGTAATGGGAGAAGAATGGAACTGCCTTGAACTGGAAATAAACCTATAAAGTAATACTTAAATTGCAATTGTTCTTGCAGTACACACGATATATATGTTAGGATAGCCTAGTGGCGGAACAGTTGCAATATCAAGCGTTGGAACGCAAAAAACAAGATTGCAAAAGAGCTACTTTTAAAAGGTTACAACGAAATGATAAAATGCTTACAGCCCGAAACTATCATTATATACGGTATAAACACAACGACGGCAGAGAGAAATCTCTGCCACCATTTTTGTATTTGTTGCTTAAAAGCGGTTGACTTATTTACAACTTTTGCTTATACTTATAATGTAAAATTATAAAATGTGATATGAGTGTTTTTATACAGAGGTTACACTATGATTACGGACAAAATTGGCAACAGAATTCGTGAATTAAGAAATCAAATGGGTTTAGTTCAAGAAAAGTTTGCACAAAAGATAGGTATGGACAGAACTTATTTTGCAAGCGTTGAACTCGGTAAACGCAATATTTCAATTGTCAATATTGAAAAAATCGCAAACGGCTTAGATGTAACACTTTCTGAGTTTTTTTAAAGATATTCGAATCCAGTTCGATTTAATGGACTATATTTAATTTATAATTAAGTTAGAATAAATCAGCGGAGGAATTACAATGAGAGCAACCGGAACAACATATAAAACCTCATTGATAAACAATAGACGTTACTTAGGTAATAAATATAAGTTGCAATATAAAACAAAAATTATAAAAATTAATAGATAAATGTATGAAAGACAATTTTAGCAAAACATTATATGTTATAAAATGGAACAGTGATCATCAAACTATAGTTACCAGCGGCTGCAAATTAACGCTATAAGGCATAGTGAAAAAAAGTGGTATAATGGTGAATCACAGATGAGGGTTTTACGAAAAGCCACTGACGAAGATTTTGAAAAGATGGAAGTGATACTATAAATGGAAAAAACAACATATCTTTCATCAATTATATCAGCACTTAACAAAAATTCGAAAGATAATGTAAGGGCAACAATAAAAAGACATTGTATCTAGACGAAATCTTACAGAGGAAGCGAAGATTTATTTCGCTCAGTGTATGGATTGGGTGAGGGTTACTGGAAATTAAAAAATTTTGATTCTTCAGAATATGATAATCCTATAATCGATCGACAACTGAAAATGATTGCAAATTTAGATATTTCAAATACAGAAAAGGAAATGATAATAAAATCTAGAATTGGTCAAGGAATCTTCAGAGATAGGATAATACAAAAATATGAGCATTGTATAATCACCGGAATTAATGATAACCGTTTGTTATTAGCAAGTCATATTAAGCCTTGGCGTTCAGCTTCAAATTACGAACGATTAAGTTCGGAAAACGGACTATTATTATCCCCATTATATGATAAGCTTTTTGATATTGGGTTAATTACTTTTGATGATAATATGAAGATTCTGATATCTAATAAACTAAGTTGTGAAAATGTTTCTAGAATCAATATTGACACAAATAAGATATATGTTAATAACCCTTCAAACGAAATGATGGTTAATATGAGATACCATAGACAAAATATATTTGTAGAATAGTTATATTGAAAATGCGTCCCAACATAAATGTTATTTCTGATTTCCGTAGCAAAAGGCAACGCCGTTTTATGATCCACAAGACTATTCAAAGTCTATAGCAGGAATGAAAATAATTCCTTTGCAGACTTCTGAATTGAAAAAGATTGTATCAAACAGAAAAACATATAAGGAGCTATATCCTATATTTGAAACGGCGTTTAGTTCAAATTTACCGCCACACGAGTGGTATAATGGGAATTTTTATAATAAAATATAAATATTTAAAATAGATTTACTGATTTAGGAGGATGAATTATGGCTGATATATTTCAACCTGAAAGTGAGACATATGAAGTGGATATTCCTAAGGAAAAACGATATCTAAATACAATGTCATATGATTATTCTGTTCAATATCTATACGAACTTATAAAAAAAGGTAAAATCATTCTTGAAGTTCCGTTTCAACGCAAGCAAATTTGGAAAAACGATAAAGCTTCAGCATTAATTGAATCAATTATTATGAATGTTCCAATACCGCCTTTGTATTTTGCTGAAGAGGAAGATGGAAAATGGCTTGTTTTAGACGGTTTACAAAGATTATCTAGTATTAAAAATTTTTATGATAATGAGTTTTCATTAAACAAATTAGAAGTTCTTTTTGAATTGAACAAAAAGAAATATAAAGATCTACCACCAAAATCAAGAAGTTTGTTAGACGATGGAATGTTGCGTGTCAATGTTATCAAAAAAGATTCTCACAGAGATATAAAATATGATATATTTATGCGTCTTAATCGTGGTGCTGTCACCCTAAATTATCAGGAATTAAGAAACTGTATGTATCGTGGAAATTTAAATGATGCAGCAAAAGAATTATGTGAAGAAAATTCTGATTTCTTGGAAATATTAAAGCAGAAAAAGCCACACCAAAGATATCTTGATGTAGAGTTTGTTATTCGTTATTTTGCAATAAGTGATAATATTGCAAAAGATTCTAATGGAGATGTTTATTTAGAAGGTTATAAAGGTAAATTAGTACAATATCTAAATGAATATATGGACGCCCACAAAAATTGCACTCTTGAAGAAAAGCAAAATTATAAAGACAGATTTAATTCTACAATAGAAAAGGTTGTAATGGTATTCGGTGTAGATAAAGCATTTAGAGATATTAGTACTGATAACACTAAAATTTATAAAACCATTGCAGATTTTATAATGCCAAGTCTAGAACGAATGAGCAAAGAATATGTTGAAAACAATAAAGAATTAATTTATAATCGCCTTTTTGAATTTTTAAAAATTGATGATATTCAAGAATCTCTATCCAAAAGAACATCTGACAAAGATATTGTTAACTTAAGACTAAAAATGTGGTTTAAGGAGTTTGAGGATGCCATATCGTTATGAAGCAACCTCAGATTTTGAAAGCAGTATATCTGAGGCGGATACACTTTTAGAATTAGCGAATTCTGATGATAATAATCGTGTTTTATTTTTAAAACTCGCCATAATATCAGCAGTAACAAAATTTCAGGTTTTTGTAGAAAAAATACTTGATGAATTTCGATATGAATTGAATGATAAACCAAGCCAAAATCTTTCAACATATATGAAACTGAATTCATTAAGGATTAGTTTAAGCGAGGGTAATTCCCTTATTGGATTAACAAAACACAATCATTTTACTGAAGAAAAGAAAAATAAAATAGTTCAATATTTACAGTCAATATCGTACATATCAGATGATAATTGTCTAATCAACGATGACTTTCGATTTACCACAAAATTCCCATTAGGAAGAACTGGTAAAAATGAATTAATTAATTTGCTAAAGCAAATTGATGGAAATGAAAATCCTTTTGCGCAATTTGGAAATGAACGATTTGACAACCTTGATTCTATTTTGCAAACACGGCATAATATCATTCATCAAGATCGTTTTAATGGCACTGAAACAACTGTAAGAGAAAGTGTGGATTTCTTGAAAGATTTAGTAGTATATATTGACGAATATCTTTCATCAAAAATAGATACTATTGACGAATAAGACATTCTGATAGCATCCAAGTGATAGCTATTTGATAGCAAAAGCAGGAATACCTCGTAGAATTGAGATAATCTGTACCAAATTAAAGCGCATCAAGTTAAAATTCCTAAGCAAAAACAGTTAAAGTCTGTTTTACACTTAGGAGTGGGAATAATTTCACATGTTATTGTGCAACACCCATTATCCTGTAATGTGTAAATTTTAATATCCTTGAGCGACCTTGAAGAGCAATCTTTTAGGTCGCTTTTTCTATGCCCAAAAGCCCGATAAACACTGGACTTTTGGCAATAAAATTGTGGTTTTATTCGGAGTTTAAACAATATAGATAGAAGATAACAAAAATTACCCCAAAGAGAGTAGAGGGGTTTGCATAATGACATAGAGAAAAATTTAATAATAGTTTTTGGGGAAATCGTATTTCAGAGAAAATGGCTTAAATACTGGGTGCTTGAGCATTAGATATTTGACAAAAAGTGGTATTTTCCCAAAAATAGACCTGTTTTTAGGGATTTTCCCCATTTTTTTTAAATTTTTGGGAAAGGTCAAGAGTTATGAAAAAGAAAAACTACAAGGGTAAATGTGTCAAAAAATCAGTTAGTAAAGCTAAAGATGTCTGTCGCACTTATAAATAAAAAATGTTGATAGCATACAAGTGATAGCTATTTGATAGCAAAAGCAGAAACACCTCATAGAATTAAGATAACCTGTACCAAATTAAAGCACATCAAGTCAAAATTCCTAAACAAAAACAGTTAAAGTCTGTTTTACACTTAGGAGTGGGAATAAATCGAAATGTTATTGTGCAACACCCATTATCCTGTAATGTGTAAAATTTAAGCAGTTGCAGGAGACTTTGCTGTACAAATATTTATATTTTGATACCTAAACCGTAGCTGACTTAAATAACGCCGCTAATTTTTGCGCCGTTTTTATCATATACTGAACCTCCAATATGTACAGCGTCTTTTGCAAGACCTACATATCCACGCATAGTGACAGATACGCTGTTAAAGGAAAAATCTGTGAATAAATTTTGTCTGTTAATGCTGACAGATTTATGATACAATAGTGCTGTTAGTTTGAAATGAAAAGTGGGTAGAAATATAAAAAATGAGGGAACTTAATTTGACAAAAGCACTTAAAAACGCATTACCGTATGTATTAACGCTTATACTTGTCGGTATAATGACTTTTGTTGCGGAAATATTGGGTGAGGGGGAGATAATCTTTCCTGAAATAACGGCACTTGCAATTGGTTATATGGTTACACAAAAGCAAGGTTGGAAAGTCAATGACAGCCGAATGATTGCGTTAATTGCGATTTGCGCTGTTGCGGGTGTGCTGACAGTCCGATACATAAAAGTCGGGCTTTATCTTGAAATATTGATTGCATTTGTATTTGCACAAATTCTCTTTATGCTTTCGGGAACAACATTTGCACCGATGATTTCGGCAATTGTGTTGCCCGTTATGATGCAGACCGAGAGCTTTATATACCCGATTGCCGCATTTTTGCTGACAATTGCAGTTGTATTATTCCGCAGATTTCTTTTGAAAGTTAAAATAAGAGATAAAGAGGATTTTCAGTCGGTAAACCTGCATGCAAAGAGCGATGTGATTGACACAGCCGTAAGAATAATCTGTGTTGCCGTTGTGGGATTCTTCGCAATTTGGTCGGGCTTTAAATTTGCAATTGCACCGCCGTTGCTTGTGGCGTTTACGGAATTTTCCCGTCCGAAAAATAAGGCTCGCAACAAGCCGGTAAAGACGGTTTTGGTGATAACAGTCTGTGCATTTGTCGGGGCGGTTTCAAGATATGTGCTGAATATGACGCTCGGATTGCCGTTGACAGTTGCCGCATTGACAGCCACGGCGATAATGCTTGTAATTGTTTACTGCACAAAAATGTATATTCCGCCTGCCGGAGCATTGACAATTTTGAGTATGATTATTCCGAGTGAAAGCGTACTTTTGTACCCGTTGCAGATACTTGTCGGAACTGCGGTAATGATGCTGATTTCACGGCTTTTGTTTATGAAACGGCAAAATTAAAACAATCTTAATTTAGTTATATTATTCTATAGAGGAAATTAAATGGATATATTTATTACAATTTTAGTGACATTTTTTGCAGGAATGGGCGCAGGTCTCGGAACAGGTTTTGCAGGAATGAGTGCGGCGGCTGTAATAAGTCCGATGCTCATAACTTTTCTTAATATGGATCCGTATATGGCAGTCGGAATCGCACTTTCGTCCGATGTTTTGGCGAGTGCAGTTTCGGCTTATACATACCATAAAAATAAAAATCTCGATGTCAGAAACGGTTTGATTATGATGGCGAGTGTGCTTGCGTTTACTATTGTCGGCAGTTATGTTGCAAGCATTGTTCCATCAGCTACAATGGGCGGATTTTCCGTGTTTATGACATTTTTGCTCGGCATAAAATTTATCATCCGTCCCGTTATGACAACTAAAGAAGCTATGCTCGGTGTGTCGGCAAAAAAGAGGGCAATCCAGTCTGTAATCTGCGGAATGTTAATCGGCTTTATCTGCGGATTTATAGGTGCGGGCGGAGGAATGATGATGCTTTTGATTTTGACGACCGTGCTGAATTATGAATTGAAAACCGCTGTCGGCACAAGCGTATTCATTATGACATTCACCGCCCTGACAGGCGCAGCTTCGCACTTTATGATTGGTGGCACACCCGATTGGTTTGTGTTCATTTTCTGCATAGCGTTCACCCTTATATGGGCGAGAATTGCCGCCGTCTTTGCAAACAAAGCTAAGCCCAAAACCCTGAACCGTGCAACAGGCATTGTCCTCGTGGTGTTAGGTGTTGTTATTATGGGATTTAAGCTTTTAGCAAAATAAAAATTGACAGTTTAAAATTTAAAATTCAGGTCGGGCAATAGATTTGTAAAATGCAAAAATTTCTATTGCCCGATTTTTCAACGGTTATGTTGGGGCTAATCGAGTACGGCGAAACAAATGCTCGCTTTGAACAATATTCAGGGGGAAGTATGCTTTTTTACAATTGCATTATTATTTCGCAAAAAACAAAGGAGCTGCGAAGAACGAAGTCTTAAACTTCATTTCTTCACAGCTCCTTAAATTTTTGTATCAGATGTGCTGTACTCAGCTTATTCCCATAAGCTCCAAATCCATCACGCAGGTTGCGTAACTCAGTTAGGGGGCAGACTACTTTTAAAACTATAGCTTTTGAGTAGGGGTGCAAAATGAATTTTTAGTTATTATAATTCATTAACAGAATTATAATCTTCCGACTTAATCTATCATTTGTGGAGTTATAATTTATTATAGCATACAATCGTATGATAACGATAATAATTATAAACTTTTAGGTTTTGCACATGAGTTGCGAACTTTTATTGGACAAGGCAGATAGACACGCATAGGAGAAAAATAATCGGTGCTTTTAGATTTCATCATATTCAAAATAAATCTAATGCCGTAAATACCCATTGCATATACAGGTGCGTTTACCGTAGTGAGCGGAGGGTTTGTATATCCCGAAAGCTCCGTGTTATCAAATCCCATAACAGAAATATCCTCAGGAATTTTGTAACCGTTTTCTTGCAGAGCTCTCATTGCACCGATTGCAATATGATCACTTGCCGCAAAAATAGCTGTGGGGAGATTTCCTTTGCTGATCATTTCTGACATCATTTTATAACCTGATGATGTTGAAAATTTGTCCTGAATAATAAACCCATCATATTTAATGTTTAGTTCATCGCAAATGTCTGTGAAAGTGTTGAGTCGTTTATCAGGAAATATCGTTCCGTCCTCAAGCTGTTCAATGCCTCCGATAAAGCCAACTGTTCTATGGCCTAAATCATATAGATATTTAATTGCATCGGACACTGCCTGACGAAAGTCGAGCGATACGGATGTGATTTCAATATTTTCAACGGTCATATCAAGAAAAACAATTTTATTATTCAATGAATGCAGTAATTTTATTTCTTGTTTACTAAACTTTCCGAGGCAGATTATGCCATCAACATCAGAAAGTACATTCTGATAGTCATTGTCTGTTTTAAATGTTCGTACAATACTTATATTATTTTTTGAACAGTAGTCCTCGATACCCTGTCTCATCAAAAAGTAATAATTATCTTCAATTTCCTGTTTGGAAGAGAACCATTGTAGAATTCCAATGCGACATGAAGGTGCTGATGTAACCCTTTTTTTCTTTACATAATTAAGTTCTTTAGCTGCTGCAAATATTTTTTGCTTCGTTTCAAGCGAGGTGCTGAGGGTAGTGTCGTTATTAAGCACTCTTGAAACAGTAGCTACTGATACATTTGCCTTTTTGGCAACATCTCTGATTGTAGCCAATTGAATCACCTCACTACCATTATAGTGAAATATTACTAAAAAATCAAGCCGTGTTTAGTGAAAAACAGAGAAAGCAAAAATGTTTACCAAAAACTATTGACAGTTTACGAAACAAAACATATAATTTAGTTAACATAAAAACAAAAGAAACATTATTATTAAATAATAACGAAATCTTTTGTGCAGGTTGTCACGGCGTTTCATTTAAAATTAAAAGGAGGAAAAATTATGAAACAGACATCATCACAACCAAGACTTGATGGCAAAATCCCGGGTAGAATCAAATACACCTTTGCTTTAGGTGCCCTCGGCAAAGATATGATTTATGGTATGATTGCCACATTTTCAATGATTTATTTCACAGACATCATCAAGGTTAACCCGGTATTTATCGGCGTAATGTTCTTTGTTGCAAAGTTATGGGATGCCTTTAATGATTTGTTTATGGGTATGATTGTTGATAACACACGCAGCAGATGGGGTAAATTTATTCCATGGCTTGTAATAGGTACGCTGGTTAATTCAATTGTATTTGTTGTTTTATTCACAGACTTCCACCTCGATGGCGTTGGACTTTGCGTATTTGCAACAGCAGCTTACATACTCTGGGGTATGACTTACACAATTATGGATATTCCTTATTGGTCAATTATTCCTAACCTCACTTCAAATCCTGAGGAGAGAGAAAAAGTTTCGGTACTTCCGAGAATCTTTGCAAGTATCGGTCAGTCACTTGTTATTGCAGGCTTTGGTGTTCAAATTATTGAGGCTCTCAGCGGCGGCACGACAAATCAGGCAGGTTATCACAGATTTGCAATCATAATTGCAATTGTATTTATTCTTACAATCGGTATTACAGTAATCAATCTTCCGAAAAAGAGAGATGATTCTGTTCCGGAAAAGAAAGTTAAGTTTAAAGATATTTTCTCAATCATCGGCAAGAATGATCAACTTCGTTGGGCGGTAACTCTTATCTTCCTTTACAACATCGGCATTCAGTGCATTATGGGTGTTGCTACATATTATTTCAAATATGTTTGCGGCAACGCAGGAATGATGTCATCATTTATGATCAGCGCATCAATCGCAGAGGTTGTAGGTCTTATCGTATTCCCTAAGGTTACAAAATTTCTTTCAAGAAAAACTTCGTTCCTTCTTGCGTGTCTTTTACCTGCATTTGGTCTTGTAATGCTTTTGTTCGTAGGTATTTTTGCTCCGCACAATGTTGTGCTCACATCAATCTCAGGTGTTATTGTAAAACTTGGTACAGGTCTTGAACTTGGTTGCGCAACAGTATTCCTTGCAGATGTTGTTGATTACGGTGAATTTAAGCTTGGAACAAGAAATGAAGGCGTTGTATTCTCACTCCAGACGCTTATCGTAAAATTTACAGCGGCTCTTACAGCACTCGGTATTGGTGCGGCACTTGGAAGCACACAGTATATTCCGGGTCAGGAACAGTCATTTGCAACAGTAGCATCAATCAGTACACTCATGTGCATTGTTCCTGCAGTTTGTATGCTTATTGCTTATGTTGTTTACAGAAAGAAATATAAACTCAATGACGGTATGATGAAGAAGGTTATAAACACAATCGGTGCAAGAAGAGAAGGCAAGATTGATATGACACAACAGCTTGATGAAAGCGGTAACACAGAGCCTTCTATGTTCCTTCCTACAGTTGCGGAAAAGGCAGGTAAATAAAATGATTGATACTAAAACAGCAATTGAAAAAATTACAAACGGCGAATTTGATAATCTTTTCACTGATATATATATAGATTCATCAATGATTGATTATCAGAAAAAAAGATATGTTCATGCAATTGAGCAGTATGAAACAATTTTTTGCCCTGATAAAGTAGCAATATTCAGTGCTCCCGGCAGAAGTGAGGTTTGCGGTAATCATACAGATCACCAGCATGGAATGGTGCTTGCAACATCCATTAATCTTGATACTATTGCTGTGTCGGCCAAGAATAACAATGATGTTGTAAGATTTGTTTCTGACGGTTATGATATGATTACTCTCAATATAAATGACCTCGAAGTTAATGATGATGAGGCAGGCACAACAGTCAGCCTCATCAGAGGTGTTCTTCGTGGACTTAAGGATCATGGATACAAAATTGGTGGATTCAATGCTTATGCAACAAGTGATGTACTTGTTGGTGCAGGACTTTCATCGTCAGCAGCTTTTGAGGTAGTTGTCGGAACTATTATTTCCGGTTTATATAATGATATGAAAATAAATTCAGTTGAGATTGCTCAGATTTCTCAGTATGCTGAAAATGTATTTTTCAAAAAGCCGTGCGGACTTATGGATCAAATGGCTTGTTCAGTCGGAGGAATGGTTAACATTGACTTTAAAGATCCGACAAAGCCAATTGTTAAGAAAGTACCTACCGAATTTGAAAAATATGATTACAGTCTTTGTATTGTTGACACAAAGGGCGATCATGTTGATCTTACAGATGATTATGCTATGATTCCCTCGGAAATGAAAAAGGTTGCAAATTTTCTCGGAGAAGATTATCTGAGAGATTGTGATTCAAACGAATTTTATATTCGCCTTGACGAAATTCGTGAGGCTGTTGGCGACAGACCGGTACTTCGTGCAATTCATTTCTTTAATGAGGAGCATAATGTTAAAAATGCCGTTTCGTCACTTGAAAACGGTAAGTTTGTTGAATTCCTTGACGCAATCAGAAAATCCGGTAATTCATCGTTTAAGTATCTTCAGAATGTATATACAACAAGAGATATTCAACATCAGAACATCTCGGTAGCCCTTGCACTCAGCGAAAGCCTTCTTCGCAATTACGGCGTGTGCCGTGTTCACGGCGGTGGATTTGCAGGTACAATTCAGGCGTTTGTCAAAAATGATTTTGTAAGTAATTACAAAGAATTTATAAATAAAATTTTCGGAGAAAACTCATGCCATGTTCTCAAAGTGAGAAAATACGGCGGAATAAAAGTAATGTAATTATGTAGGTTTTGTTTTTATTAAGGAGGACAAAATGAAAATTCTTGTTTTAGGCGGTGCCGGATATATCGGTTCGCATACAGTTTACAGACTTATTGAAAGCGGTAATGAGGTTGTTGTATTCGATAACCTTGAAACAGGTCATATCGAGGCGGTTCATCCCAAAGCAAAATTTTATAAAGGTGATCTCAGAAACAGAAGTGAAATTGACAGCGTTTTTGATAAAGAAAAAGGTATTGATGCTGTAATTCATTTTGCAGCCAATTCACTTGTCGGTGAAAGTATGACCAACCCTCTCAAATATTATGATAATAACCTCAACGGCACAAAGGTTTTGCTTCAGTCAATGGTTGCTCACGGAATTGATAAGATTGTATTTTCATCAACAGCGGCAACATACGGTGAGCCTGAGAGAACTCCTATTCTTGAAACCGATCCGACAAATCCGACAAACTGCTACGGAGAAACAAAAAAATCCATGGAGAGAATGTTCTATTGGGTTGAAAAAGCACACGGTTTAAGATATGTTTCTCTCAGATATTTCAATGCATGCGGAGCACATATCAGCGGAAAAATCGGTGAGGCACATAATCCTGAAACCCACCTTATTCCGATTATTCTTCAGGCGGCACAGGGTACCCGTGACCACATAAGTATTTTTGGTACTGATTATCCCACATCTGACGGAACTTGTATTCGTGATTATATCCATGTCACTGACCTTGCACAGGCTCATATTCTTGCAGTTGAATATCTTATGAAGGGCGGTAAAAGTGATATATTCAATCTTGGCAACGGTGTAGGTTTTTCTGTTCGTGAGGTAATTGAAAAAGCAAAAGAGGTTACACAGAAAGATATTAAGGTTGTTGAAGAAAGCAGAAGAAGCGGCGATCCTGCTGTATTGATTGCATCAAGCGATAAGGCGAAAACTGTACTTGGCTGGAAACCTGAGTATGATGATCTGGGAACAATTATTAAAACAGCGTGGAAATGGCATTCAACACATCCCAACGGCTATAATAAGTGAGGCGGTATTTATGAAGAACAGCGTTTACGGCTTAATATTAAGACTTGTTTCATACGGAATCAATACAGGGCTTATTGAAAAAGAGGATATAATCTACACGCAAAATAGGCTTTTGTCGTTGTTCCATATGGATGAACCAGATGACAGTTGTACTTGCCTTACAGCAGATAATGAGGATACTCTCGAAGAAATTTTGTCGGGACTTCTTGATTATGCATACGAAAAAGGAATCATTCCCGAAAATACAGTAACATATCGCGACTTATTTGATGTGAAACTTATGGCTTCACTTGTTAAGCGACCGTCAGAAGTAATAAGAGAATTTTGGCAGAATTATAGCTGTTCTCCTAAACTTGCAACCGATAGTTACTATAAATTCAGCTGCGATACCGATTATATAAGAAGATATCGTATTAAGAAAGACTTAAAGTGGAAAACATCAACCGAATACGGTGATATTGATATCACTGTAAATCTTTCAAAGCCTGAAAAAGATCCGAAAGCTATTGCAGCGGCAAAACTTCAAAAACAGTCGGGCTATCCGAAATGTTTGCTTTGTAAGGAAAATGAAGGATATGCCGGAAGAGTAAATCATCCTGCAAGAGATAATCACAGAATTATTCCGCTCACCATTGATGGAGATAACTGGTTTATGCAATATTCTCCGTATGTTTATTACAATGAACATTGTATTGTATTTAACGGTGAGCATACACCAATGGTAATCAATGATTCCACATTCAGAAAACTGTTTGATTTTATTTCACAGTTTCCGCATTATATAATCGGTTCGAATGCTGATTTGCCGATTGTAGGCGGTTCAATACTTACACATGAACATTTTCAGGGTGGCAGATACAGCTTTGCACTTAATAGGGCAGAGGTTGAAAGAAAGTTTATTGTTAACGGCTTTGATGATGTGGAGTGCGGAATTGTAAAGTGGCCTATGTCAGTTGTAAGATTGACAGGTAAAAACAAGGACAGCATTATTTCATTATCTTCTTATATTCTAAAGAGTTGGAGAGCGTACACGGACGCAGATGTTGGCATTTTTGCCGAAACAGACGGTGAAATTCACAACACTATTACTCCGATTGCTTTTACAAAGGATGGAAAATTTGTTATTGACCTCGTTCTCAGAAATAATATTACAAGTGAAGAGCATCCTCTGGGAGTATTTCATCCTCATGCGAATTTGCATCATATTAAAAAAGAAAATATCGGCCTTATTGAAGTTATGGGACTTGCAGTATTGCCCTCAAGGCTTAAAGATGAAATGGCTATTTTAAAGGATGCTATTCTTAATCACAAGGATGTAAGTGAAATTCCGAAAATCAGCAAACATTCCGAATGGGTAAATGAATTTGTTTCGCAGTATGATGAAATCAATGAAAATAATATTGATTCAATAATTCAAAATGAGATAGGAAAGGTGTTTCTTAATGTTCTTTTGGATGCAGGTGTATTCAAAAGAACTCCTGAAGGACAAAAGGCTTTTGATAAATTTATAAAGACGCTGTAGTAAAGGAAGTGCTAAAATGTCAAAGGTAAGGGTAGTGAATTTTGAACCTACATCCAAAGGTGAAAACACTCATCTTTATACAATAGAAAATAACAGCGGAGCAAGCGTGACATTATGTGATTTAGGCGCAAGTGTCGTTTCGATAAAAGTTCCCGACAAAAACGGTAGTATTAGAGATGTAGTTCTCGGCTATGAGCACATTGACGGTTATGAATTTGACGGAACATACTTCGGTGCTACTGTCGGAAGATGTTGCGGAAGAATTGCCTACGGCAAGTTTACTCTTAACGGAGAAGATTATCAGCTCCCTGTAAACAATGGAAGTAACCATCTACACGGTGGATTTAACAGCTTTAGCCGCAAAGTGTGGCTTGCGGTAGTTGATGATAAAGTTCCAAATACAGTTCTATTTATGCTTGATAGTCCCGATGGTGATGAGGGCTATCCCGGAAATATGAAGGTCTTTGTACGCTACACATTTGATGATGAAAATGTACTTACGATAAAATGGTCGGCAGTTTCCGACAAAGACACAATATGTAATCTGACCAATCATTCATATTTCAATCTTAACGGACATAAAAGCGGTAAAGTTACAGAAAATCACAAGCTGAAAATAAATGCAAATTTCTTCATACCGATAAATTCAAACCTCAATCCCACAGGAGAGATAACTCCCGTTAAGAATACATCGTTTGATTTTACCGAACCCAAGTTAATTGGAAATGGTATTGACAGAAAAAACGAGCAGATTGGTTTTGCAAACGGTATTGATCATATGTTTGTGCTGAATCATTCTGATGAAGAATTTGTGCTTGCGGCCGAAGCTGAGGGTATTGATAGCGGAATCACATTAAAATGCTATACTTCTCAAAAAGGTGTCCATGTATATACAGCAAATTATGTCGATGTTTTGTCCAATATGGGAAAGGATTCAGCAACATACGGAGAAAATCCAGCGTTTTGTCTTGAAACCCAGGGCTTTCCCGATGCTGTAAATCACAAGAATTTTCCTACGACAATATTAAAAGCAAACGAAAACTATACCCAAACTACAAAATATATTTTTGGTATAAACAAATAAAATAAGCTAATTTCTAACTCCTTTTAAAAATAAAATCTCTCTAAAATCAAGGACCGCCTATTTTCTTGGGTGGTCCTTGATTTTTAATCTATGAGGATGTTTCATGTTTTACAGTATTACACCGTCTTAAAAATATTCTGTTTTAGCGGTTATGTACAATTCTGCCTGAAAATCGCCCTGTTCTGTTTGCGCCGTAAAACCGGAACAGCCCTCTTGCACGGCTGTTTTTACAAACTAAATTTTTCATTGTCCTTGTATTTCTTAGCACTGTTTTTGCTTTTATATTAAAATACGCTTAGGATAGATTCCTTTACCCTACGCATCAAATTCAAAATTTTCATTACCCCAACTTTTAAAAAAATAATCACTTTTCCCTAGCAAATGTACAGAGATAACGGCGGTAATAACTTGCTGACTTATAAAATTGATAGTAACTTCTTAAATGATCGACTGTTTAAGAGTGTATTGAAAAACATTTTAATATTTGTTAGAATTAAAATGGTGGTGAGGATATGTTAAAGATTGCGGTAGTAGATGATGAAATTGTATTTGTTGAAAGT
>OGZZ01000201.1_pt1 | contig 45282 bp, 19 predicted proteins | sample 1577021 | NCBI WGS metagenome assembly OGZZ01 (sample SAMEA3541526, study PRJEB24748) | human gut metagenome | biome: human gut; feature: human-associated habitat; material: faeces | place: China | collected 2012
AACAGATATTAAAACCTGTTACGCAATAAAAGTCTAACTTTTTGGGGTCACATCACATTTTTTGAAATCAGTTGTTCTTTTTATATTATTGAAATGTAAAACATCAAACTGTTAATTGCTCGAATTGTCACCTGCCTATGCTACCACAATTTAATATATTTTTAAAACAAAAATTCTGACATTACATAATTGCTTAAATCTATACCAAACTCTGTAAGCTTAACGTAACCATTGTCATTTATAAGAAATCTTTTATCTTCCATTTTTTTCTGAACTTTTCCGTAGACTTCCATATAAGGCTTCCCAAAATACCGTTCAAACTTTTCCATGCTTACACCTTCCATCATTCGAAGCCCTAAGAACATAAATTCTTCCATTCTGTCCCGTTCAGTAAGCTGCTGTAGATTTTTTACTATACTGTTTAGAATATTAACCTGATTTTCAACTTCACTGGAATTTCCCACATTATTTATTGAATTCTCTTTGATATTGTTAGTTAATACTTCAATATATTTATTTATATCTGAAATATTATTATAACGATTCTCTTTATACAAAGATGCCGCACCAATGCCAAAACCTAAATATTCTTTTCGCTGCCAATAACCTATGTTGTGCTTACATTCTTTCCCCGGTTTGCTATAATTAGATATTTCATATTTTCTATATCCATTAGAGCGCAAAATATTATTTGTAAGATAATACATCTTTCTTTCACTTTCTTCATCGGGAAGAATATTTATACCTTTTATCTGAGCTTTTTTTACTCTGTAATACATTAATGTATTTTCTTCAACTATAAGACTATAAGCTGAAATATGCTCCGGCTCTAAGCGGACAACTTTGTTAAGGGTCTCCTCGTAACTTTTTAAAGTCTGTCCCGGCAAAGCGCTCATTAAGTCCACATTAATATTGTCAAAGCCACATTTTCTTGCCAAATTATAGCTTTCAAGAAATCCTGCATAATTATGGATTCTTCCAATGGACTTTAGTTCTTGGTCATTGGCACTTTGGAGGCCAAAACTTATACGGTTAATTCCACTTTTCTTATATTCCCAAAGCTTGCTTTCCGTAATAGTTCCCGGATTGCACTCTATTGTAATCTCAGGATTTTCAGACATATTACAATTATCTCTTAAAACTGACATAATTTTTGAAATCTGATTTTCTTCTAAAAGTGAAGGTGTGCCTCCACCAATAAAAACAGTGTCCACAACATATTCTGACATTTTATTCTTATTTAGCTTTATTTCATTAATTAATGCCTCAACATATTTCTCTTTAGTTTCCAAATCTGCCGGTGCTGACAGAAAATCGCAATAATCACATTTTTTTACGCAAAAAGGTATGTGAATATAAATTTCAAGTCCATTCATTATTTCTACTCCAAAACTTATTCATCATCAAGTTTTAATACTGCCATAAATGCTGACTGTGGAATTTCCACATTGCCAACCTGACGCATACGTTTCTTTCCTTCCTTCTGTTTTTCAAGAAGTTTTCTCTTTCGTGAAATGTCACCGCCGTAACATTTTGCCAGAACGTCCTTACGCATAGCCTTAACTGTCTCTCTTGCAATAACCTTACTGCCAACTGCCGCCTGAATTGGGACTTCAAATAACTGTCTTGGAATTTCAGTTTTTAATTTTTCACACATCTTACGACCGCGTTCGTAAGCTGACGCTTCAGGAACGATAAATGACAATGCATCCACTTCCTCTTTGTTAATCAAAATATCAAGCTTAACAAGCTTAGCCTGTTCGTAGCCCTTTAATTCATAATCAAAAGATGCATAACCTCTTGAACGTGATTTTAAGGCATCAAAGAAATCGTAAATTATTTCATTTAATGGAATATCATATTTAAGTAATGCTCTTGAACCTTCAACATATTCCATACTGATATATCGTCCTCGTCTCTGCTGACAAAGCTCCATAATTGCACCGATAAACTCTGTTGTCACCATAATTTCCGCACTTACAATAGGTTCTTCCATATGTTCAATCTCACTTGGATCCGGAAGGTTTGTTGGGTTTGTAAGGTCAATTACTTCGCCATTTTCTTTATATATTTTGTAAATAACACTTGGCGCTGTTGTTACAAGGTCAAGGTTGTACTCTCTTTCAAGTCTTTCCTGAATAATTTCCAAATGTAGAAGTCCTAAGAATCCACATCTGAAACCAAAACCTAAAGCAATAGATGTTTCAGGCTCAAACTTTAATGCTGCATCGTTAAGCTGTAACTTCTCCAACGCATCTCTTAAGTCAGGATATTTTGCTCCATCTGCAGGATAAAGTCCACAGTAAACCATAGGATTAACTTCCTTATATCCGGGAAGTGGTGCGTCTGCCGGATTATCTGCATCAGTTACTGTGTCACCTACTTTTGTGTCAGACACATTTTTTATACTTGCAGTAATATATCCAACCATACCTGCAGGAAGTTCATCACATGGAATAAACTGACCTGCACCAAAATATCCAACTTCTACAACATTTGCCACTGCACCTGTTGCCATCATTTTTATATTCATTCCCGGTTTTACTGTACCTTCCTTAACACGGCAAAATACAATAACCCCTTTATATGAGTCATATAGACTATCAAATATTAAAGCCTGTAAAGGTGCATTTGCATCACCGGTTGGTGCCGGTATATTTTTTACAATTGCCTCTAATACATCCTCACAGTTTAAACCTGTTTTTGCAGAAATAAGAGGTGCATCTTCCGCCTCAAGACCAATAACATCTTCGATTTCAGCTTTTACCCTGTCAGGATCTGCTGATGGTAAATCTATCTTGTTAATAACCGGAAATACTTCCAAGTCATGGTCTAATGCCAAATAAACATTTGCCAAAGTCTGTGCCTCAACGCCCTGTGCCGCATCAACTACCAACACTGCACCATCACATGCTGCCAAACTTCTTGAAACCTCATAGTTGAAATCCACATGGCCCGGTGTATCAATTAAATTGAAAATATATTCCTCGCCATCTTTTGCCTTATAAACAGTACGAACTGCCTGAGACTTAATTGTAATGCCTCTTTCTCTTTCAAGTTCCATATTATCAAGAACCTGAGCCTGCATTTCCCTGTTTGTTAAAAGACCTGTCATTTCAATTATTCTGTCTGCCAAAGTTGATTTACCATGGTCTATATGAGCTATAATACAAAAATTTCTAATTTTACTCTGATCAATATGTGCCACTTTTTCCTCCAATTACTTAGTAAGATTATCAATTACAAACTGATATATTTTTTGACTGTTGTTCATTGCTTCCCAATTAGTACACATCTTAGATGCCATGTGCTTATCAGGGGTTGAAATATTCAGCTCAATTAACGTGCTGTCACCTTCTTTTACCTGACAATGTACCACATAGTCTCCATTAGAAGCCCTGTAATAATCAGACACCGTACCTACCTCGTTTCTAAGTTCGTATCTGTTGTCAACCAAAAACATATCTATATCATCAATAACCTGGTTAGGTATTTTGTTCTCGAAGAATTTAAGACTCTCTCTCCCCTCTGATGATAAATGGTAATATGATGTATTTCTGTTTACATTTGAAAAAACAAACCCATCCTCAATAAGTTCATTAATTGCTTTCTGCACAGCAAAATAATTTGTATATTCATTTTCCAAAAAGAATTGTGCAATCTGTGAGTTAGTCAATGGAAATTCTACTTTATTTAACATATGCATAATCATTAACTTGTATAAAGTTTCTGTTTCTATTGCCATATTCTACTCCTCTACTGTACCTTTTGCTAATTCTTCTATAACCTGTAAAATTTCTTCTTTTCCCTGCTTTGTCTGAGCTGAGAATGGTAAAATCTTTGTTCCCGGAATTACATTTAATCCCTGACGAATCATTTTGATGTTCTTCTGAACCTGACTTCTTTTTATCTTATCTAACTTAGTTGCTATGATAATCGGTTCATAGCCGTTTGCCAAAATCCACTCATACATATTAACGTCATTCTTTGATGGCTCATGTCTTATGTCTATTAACAAAAACACTGCCTGCAACATTTGTGAAGTATGAAGATAATTTTCAATCATCCTGCCCCACTTTGCTTTTATTTCCTTAGACACGCTGGCATAACCATACCCCGGTAGGTCTACGAAATACATTTCCTTATTTACATTGTAAAAATTAATTGTCTGAGTTTTTCCCGGCTGAGAAGATGTTCTAGCCAATGCTTTTCTATTAACCAAACCATTTATTAATGATGATTTTCCTACATTTGACTTTCCTGCAAAAGCAATTTCCGGCATTGTATTTTCCGGTAATTTACTTGTTATTCCACAAACTGTTTCCAATTCAACATTTTTAACTATCATCTTCTCTCCTATCTTTCACTGTAAATCAAATTCTAAACTAATGCAATCTTTATAACATCATCCATTGTTTCAGCCAGAACAATTTTCATTCCGCCTGTTATCTCTTTTGATATTTCTTCAAGCATTGATTTGTTCTTCTTAGGTACTACTACAATCTTAATACCTGCGTTCTTTGCTGCCAATAACTTTTCTTTTAATCCACCAATTGGCATAACCTTCCCTCGTAAATTAATTTCACCGGTCATTGCAACTTTACAGTTCACTTCTCTGTTTGTAACAGCCGAAAGTATTGCTGTTGCCATGGTGATACCTGCTGACGGCCCATCCTTTGGCACTGCCCCTTCCGGAACATGAATATGTATGTCATGTTTTTCAAAGTAATCATCTGCCACGCCATACTTACCTGCAATGCTTCTTACATAAGAAAGTGCAATCTGTGCAGATTCTTTCATAACATCGCCTAACTGACCTGTTAATTTCAGCTGACCCTTGCCAGGCATTGTGTTTACTTCAATTTGTAAAGTTGTTCCACCAACTGCTGTCCAGGCAAGTCCTCTTACAATACCAATATCATTCTTTTCATTAGCCTTGTCATCGTCAAAAATCTTTCTTCCAAGATATTTTTCAATATTCTTTGAAGTAACCTTTAAACGCTTTTTGTTGTTTTTGATAATAAGACCTGCTGCTTTGCGACAAATCTTTGAAATTTCTCTTTCTAACTGTCTTACACCTGCTTCTCTTGTATAGTAGCGGATAATACTGTTAATTGCTTCATCTGTGATGGATAACCAGCTTTTCTTTATACCATTTTTTTCAAATTCTTTACTAATTAAATGTTCCTTGGCAATATGGAATTTTTCGTTTTGAGTATAACCTTCAATTTCTATTATTTCCATTCTGTCAAGTAAAGGTCTTGGAATTGTGCCTGCGTCATTAGCTGTTGCCACAAATAAAACCTTTGATAAATCAATTGGTATTTCAGCGTAATTATCTCTAAACTTTGAGTTCTGCTCTGAATCCAACACTTCTAATAAGGCTGACGCCGGATCTCCATGAACTCCCTGTCCCATTTTATCTATTTCATCAAATAAAATTAAAGGATTAGAACTTCCTGCCTGCTTTAGTCCTTTAAGGATTCTACCTGGCATTGCTCCTAAATATGTTTTACGGTGTCCGCGAATTTCTGACTCATCACTAACACCACCTAATGATATTCTAACATATTTCTTGTTAAGTGCCTCTGCAATTGATTTTGCAATACTTGTCTTACCTGTTCCCGGAGGTCCCACAAGACAAATAATCGGTGCCTCACCCTTTGCCATAGTCAATTGTCTTACAGCTAAAAATTCTAAAATTCTTTCTTTAACTTTAGTTAATTGGTAATGGTCTCTATTTAAAATTTCCTCTGCATTCTGCAGGTTGGGATTTTCTTCTGTTTCATTGTTCCATGGCAAATCTAACATTGTTTCCAAATAGGTTCTAATAATGTTACCTTCTGCCGGATTACCCATGGCTGATTTATATCTTGAAAGTTCTTTTAATAATTTTTCTTTAACACTGTCATCTGCGTTTAAATTATTAATCTTCTCTTCAAGCTGATCTGTTTCTGCGTCAAAGTCATCCCCTAATTCTTCTTTGATAATCTGCATCTGTTCGCGAAGAATATGTTCCTTCTGACTTTTTTCTAAACGTTGTTTAACTTTTTCTATAATCTCATTTCTAACCTGTGCAACTTCATTTTCTTTTGCAAGGAACGAATATATAGTAGTAAATTTATCTTCAATACTGTTCTGTTCCAAGTATTCCTGTTTTAATTTATATCCTACTTTTATTCTCATTAAAATCTGGTTCATTAGAGTTTCAATATTACTAATATCTAACAAACCTCTTAAACTTGAAGGAGATAATTCTCTTACCTTACCCTCGAATAATTTTAAAGTATCTCTTAATTCTCTAACATAAGCTTCTTCCTGCGCCTCTGTTAAAGTATTTTTATCTTCTTCTATAATTGAAACTTCCCCGGCAAAATGTCCATCAGCCATGTATAAAGACTGTATTTCTCCTTTAGCTTTTGCCTCCACCATAACTCTTACCACGTCATCAGGAAGTTTATTTAACTGCTTTACAACTACAACTGTTCCAACCTTGTATATACCATCAAAACCCGGTGTGTCTTCCACCGGGTCTTTTTGTGCAACAACAAACAATTCTTTATCGTCAATCATTGACTCTTCTGCTGCTGCAATTGATGCTTTTCTGCGAACGTCAAAATGAACAGTTGTTCCCGGTATAATAGTAAGGCCTCTTAATGGTATAACCGGAAAAGTTTTTAAGTTCTCTGACATGTCTTCTCCTTGTAATAGCAACTTAAATGTGGCTAATTATTTCTTTTTTGTAGTATTCTTTTTAGGGATTACCGAATTATAAATTATTTCAGGATCCGCTAATCCATTTACCACATCTTCATTTATAATACATTCTTTTATTGATTCGTCAGATGGTGTCTCATACATAATATCCATAATAACATTTTCAATAATTGCTCTAAGGCCTCTTGCACCTGTTTTTCTCTTAACAGTTAATTTGGCAATAGCGTTTATCGCTTCATCTGTAAATGTTAGTTTAACTCCATCTAACTCAAACAATTTCTTATACTGTTTAACTAAAGCATTCTTTGGTTCTGTTAAAATCTTTTCTAATGCTTTTTCATCTAAATAATCTAATGTAACTGTTACCGGTACTCTTCCGATAAATTCAGGAATCAAACCGAACTTAACTAAATCTTCCGGCATAACTTCCTTCAACAATTCATCTTCAACAATTTCAGATTTCTCAGCAATTTCAGTATTGAAACCTATTGAACTCTTATCAAGTCTTCTTTCAATAATCTTATCAAGTCCTGCAAAAGCTCCACCACAAATAAATAAAATATTTGTAGTATCAATAGGGATAAGTTCCTGCTGTGGATGTTTTCTTCCACCCTGTGGTGGAACACTGGCTTCTGTTCCTTCTAAGATTTTAAGCAAAGCCTGCTGAACACCTTCACCTGAAACGTCTCTTGTAATAGAAACATTCTCTGATTTCTTTGTAATCTTATCGATTTCATCTATATAAATAATACCATGTTCTGCTCTCTCAATATCATAGTCTGCTGCCTGAATTAATTTAAGCAGAATATTTTCAACATCTTCACCAACATAACCAGCCTCTGTTAATGTTGTAGCATCTGCAATTGCAAAAGGTACATTTAAAATTTTGGCTAATGTTTGAGCAAGATATGTTTTACCTGAACCTGTTGGACCAAGTAGTAATATATTTGACTTCTGTAATTCTACATCTAAATCTTTGTCCGCCAATACTCTCTTGTAATGGTTGTAAACAGCAACTGAAAGAACTTTCTTTGCTTCCTGCTGTCCAATAACATATTGATCCAAGAATTCTTTTATTTCTTTAGGCTTTAGTAAATTGATTTCATCACTTGCACTTTTCTTTTCATCACCATAGATTTCATCATCAACTATGCTTGCACAAATCTCAACACATTCATCACAAATGTATGCATTGTTCGGACCTGCTATAAGTCTTCTAACCTGATTCTCACTTCTACCGCAAAAAGAACAGCGCAAATTGTTATCAGTTATATTTTTATTTGCCATAATAACCTCGCATTAATCTAAATTTGAACATAAGGCACCACAGTAATTGCGGTGCCTTATTCATTCTATCTCTGTTTAATTACCTGATCTACTAAACCATATTCTTTAGCTTCATCTGCACTCATCCAGTTGTCTCTGTCAGTATCCTTTTCAACAACTTTAACGGGTTGACCTGAATTTGCTGCCAAAATGTCGTTCAATTTCTTTTTAGTCTTTAAAATGTGCTCTGCAGCTATTTGAATTTCTGTAGCCTGTCCTTGTGCACCGCCAAGTGGCTGATGAATCATAATTTCTGCATTTGGAAGGGCATATCTCTTTCCTTTAGCACCACTTGATAAGAGGAATGCTCCCATACTTGCCGCCATACCGATACAAGTAGTTGAAACATCACACTTTACATAATTCATTGTGTCATAAATAGCCATACCGGCTGTAACAGAACCGCCCGGGCTATTGATATACATATGAATGTCTTTTCCAGGATCTTCTGATTCTAAAAATAGAAGCTGTGCTACAACAACACTTGCTGTTGCATCATTTATCTCTTCTCCTAAGAAAATAATTCTGTCCTTTAATAATCTTGAGTAAATATCATATGAACGTTCACCACGTGAATTCTGTTCAATGACATAAGGTACTAATGCCATAATCTATACCTCCTTAATAAATGCTAACAAATATCTTATTTAGCTTTTTCTACTACTAACTTAGCAGCCTTTCTTGCACAGATGTCAGCTCTGATGTTCTTCTTATCATCATCTGATAATAATTCATTAACCTTATCAGCTTCCATCTGATATCTTTCAGCCATTCTCTTGATTTCTTCATCAAATTCTTCATCTGATGCTTCAATCTTTTCAGCCTTAACAATAGCTTCAAGAACTAAGCTTGACTGTACTCTTGCTTCAGCCTGTGGCTTAACCTGTTCTGTAAGCTGATCTACAGTTGTACCTGTAAACTGCATATACTGGTCAAAAGAAATTCCCTGCATAGCAATGTTCTGTGCAAATTCTTCAACCATCTGCTGGCACTGAGCTTCAATCATCTTTTCAGGAATATCCATTTCTGAATCATTAACGATTGCTTCAATTACCTTGCTTTCCTTATCAGCTTCAGCTTCCTGTGCTTTCTTTTCTTCAAGATTCTTCTTAATGTCTGCCTTGTATTCATCTAATGTATCAAATTCTGAAACATCCTGTGCGAAATCATCATCTAATTCAGGATATTCCTTAACTTTAATTTCCTTAATTGTTACTTTGAACATTGCTGGCTTTCCTGCAAGTTCTTTAGCCTGATACTGTTCTGGGAATGTAACGTTTACTTCTACTTCTTCTCCAACTTTCTTTCCAATAAGCTGTTCTTCAAAAGTATCAATAAATGAATGTGAACCAATTGTAAGTGGGTAATCTTCACCCTTTCCACCTTCAAATGCTACTCCATCAACAAAACCTTCGAAATCGATTGTTGTCTGATCTCCGTCTTCAACTGCCTTATCGTCAGCAGCTACAAGTCTTGCGTTCTGTTCCTTAACCTTATCAAGTTCAGCAGCTACATCTTCATCTGTAACTGTTGTGTCCATAGCTTCAACCTTAACTCCCTTGTACTTTCCAAGTTTGATTTCAGGCTTAAGTGTTACTTCAGCTTCAAAAATAAATGATTTTCCTTTTTCAATCTGTGTTACATTGATTTCAGGACGAGCAACGATTTCTAATTCACTTTCTGCTGCTGCATTTGCATAAGCATCTGGAATTAATTCGTTTGCAGCTTCTTCATAGAAAACGCCTGCACCGTACATTTTTTCTACCATAGCGTAAGGTACTTTACCTTTTCTAAATCCTGGTACGTTAAATTTATTCTTGTTCTTCTGATATGCTGCCTGAATGGCCTTATCAAATTCTTCTGCCGGTACTTCAATAGTAAGCTTTGCTGTGTTATTTTCTAACTTTTCTACCTGTAAACTCATTATTTTTCCTCCTTGTTATAAAAACGGGTATGAGTATCCCATTTAATTCATTGAATTTTACTCGTCATAGCCTAGTAACCTATTGACGCAGTGTATGATTATATCATATTTTCTTTTTCTTGTCACTACCTTTTAAACCACATATTTTCAACAGTATTCTACTAATTATACTGAATCTGGTCAGCTATTTTGCCACTTGTTTCCTCATCAATAAGACATGAGATTAATTCAAGTCCAAGCTCTAATGCAACTCCTAGACCTTTTCCTGTAATAATATTGCCGTCTCTTACAACACCACCGCCATATTCCTTACATTCCATCTTGTCTGCAAAACTTGGAAATGAAGTTGCCCTCTTGTCCTTCAAAATACCAAGACTGCTAAAAATACTTGGTGCCGCGCAAATTGCTGCTAACCACTTACCCTGTTCATTATACTTAATGATATGGTCCTTTAATGTTCCACACTCACTTAAATTTGTTGTTCCCGGCATTCCTCCCGGCAAGAAAATACAATCGCCCTGTTCAAAGTCGATTTCATCTATTGTCTTGTCTGCAAAGAATTTAACCTTATGAGAACTTTCAACCATTAATTCTTCCTTGATGGATACTGTAACTACATTCAACTTAGCTCTTCTAAGTAAATCCACAACCATCAAACATTCAACTTCCTCTAATCCGTCTGCTAAAAATGCATATACTGTTTTCATTTAAAACCTCCTGTTTATTTAATGTGTCAAATATAATCATTTAACCTATAATTAACATAAGTATAATAGTAAATAACCGAATTTAATTATATCATAAGGGTATAATATTTGTTATACTAAAAAATATTGTAAAAAAATTATTAATTAAATATTTTCGTAATAAATTTATTATATCTGCTGTGGGAAACATACAACATTTAAGAAAGTGCTGGTAGCCCGTCGGTTCATCAAGGCAGCGTAGTCGGCTTGATAGAACCGCTACGAGGCGGACGCAGCGGGAGCGTGCTTTCGTAATGTTGTATGTTTTCACAGCAGTGTATAAAATTGCGAAAATTTTAGGGTTACTAAGAAAGGTGGTTTCATTATAATATGGGAATGGAAATAGAAAAAAAATTTATACCTACAGATTTACCAAAAGATTTAGACAGTTACGAACATCATGTAATTGAACAGGCATATCTTAACACTGCTCCTGTTGTTAGGATTAGAAAACAGGATGATGACTATGTTCTTACTTACAAAGGTAGTGGCATGATGGCTAGAGAAGAATATAATCTTCCACTGAATAAAAAAAGTTATGAGCATTTGTTAGAAAAAGCAGATGGCAACATTATCTCAAAAGTACGCTATCTTATTCCAATTAACGACGGAAAACTTACCGCCGAGTTAGATGTATTCAAAGGAACATTTGCCGGAATGCTTTTAGTTGAAGTGGAATTTTCAAGTGTTGAACAGGCTGATGCTTTTCAAAAGCCTGACTGGTTTGGAGAAGATGTAACATATAGTAAAATATATCACAACAGCTATTTGTCACAGATTAAGGGATAATAAAAAAACAGCACCAGCAAAAAATAAATAAGATTAATATACTGATGCCACTAATCTTTTTTATTTTTCATCAAACTGGTGCTATTTATTATTCTGTTTTAATATTTAGCTATTCTATCTTTCCATCTTTTATTGTTATTATTCTACCGCATTTTTTTGCAACGGTCTCATCATGTGTAACAATAATCACCGTTTTTCCTTCTTTATTCAGAGACGATAGTATTGACATGATTTTTTCAGCATTTACCGAGTCCAAAGCCCCTGTAGGCTCATCTGCCATTATATATTCAGGGTCACATACCAATGCCCTTGCTATTGCTACCCTCTGTTTTTCGCCTCCTGATAAAACAGATACCTTTTTGTTTGACAAATGTTCCACTCCTACTTTTTTCATTTTTTCTAAGGCTACTTCTCTTATTTTTTTCATAGAAGTTCTACTTAACATTAACGGAAGAGATACATTTTCCATAACAGTTTCGTCCTCAACCAATCCAAAATCCTGTAATACAAATCCAATTTTTTCATTTCTAATTTTAGCCCTTTGTTTATTAGTAAAATCAGATATGTCTTCACCATCTAACTTGTAGGTTCCCTGATTGCATACATCCAACAAGCCTATTATATGTAAAAGGGTGGATTTGCCTGCTCCTGATTTACCCATTATTGCTATCATTTCGCCATCAGCAATAGTTAAATTGACACCATTTAACACTAATTGAATTTCGTTGTCTCTATTTATTTCATATTCTTTGTATATATTTGAAAGTTCTAATCCCATTTTCTATTCCTTATTTTTCTTATATAATTCTATAATGTTACTTTTACCTGATTTTTTTATAAAGTCAAAAGATGAAACTGCATAAATAAAGCACAAGTTTATAACAACCACTATATACATCCAGTTTTCTATCCTACCTACTCCTTTAGGTGATGTTATTGCCGCAATTTTTCCACCAAATATAAGCATTGTAATAGCAGAAATTCCGATTACTGAAAATGTATTAAGTGTTTCAATTAACATTCGTTTATTCTTGTTCATTCCCAACATAAATAAAATAGTATAAAACTTATCATTATTTTTGCTTTGAATATAATTTATTCCACCTATCCCTGTCATTGTAAGAAACAAAAATACTATTCCTACAATTCCATTTGTAAAAAGAAATTCCCTGTTACTTTTGTTATAGTTTTCCTGCATTTGTTCTACAGATGTAATAGCACCATAATCACTTAACATTTTTATAGCACTTTGATATTTCTTACCATTGCAATATATCATTTGGGAATCCTGCGGGAAATCCATTTTTACAATTTCTGAATTGTTATAATAGCTACAATTTGGCCCATACGGCATAATTAAATCACACCCTCTTACCGTCGCTAATATTTCTTCTATTGAGGATTTTCCTGAAGACGCTGACGCATTAAATCTAACTACACTACTATCCTCTGAGATTTTTCCTACAACTTCACAAATTTGTTTGTCCGACAATACTATTGTATCTCCAACTCTAAATCGATTTCCCATAGCAATTACCGGAATATTATCACCTGTATATGACGATATATTTTGCCCTTCTATAATATTTAATTTTAACTTCTTCATAATGATGTCATCATATCCTATCACTGCTATAGCGCTATCACTTTTTGATTCTATCTTCAATTCATGCATTTCACAAACTTCTACATTTTTAAAACCTTTTTGACTAAGTAGCTCTTCAGCGGAAAAGTCATCATAGTATGTATATGGTGAAAAATAATATATGTTTTTTCCATCAAAAGAATATGCCAAATCTTTTGTCTCAAAGTAATAAAAGATTTTTCCTAAAGTGGATAATATAACTATAGAGCATATTATTATTTCCACAGTTAATAAAAATAATGACCATTTTCTTTTTTTTGTTAATCTGTATGCAATTCTTAATGTATTCATAATCACTCCACTATATTATATATAATCTCCGACTTAGTTGCCTTTTTTGCCAGAATATATAAAAAGCCTACCAAAAGAATAATTACCCCCCCTGATATAATTATGTATGGCAAATAATTTTGTTGATATACTATCTCATATTTCCTTATTGTCATCTTTAAAATGGCAAACAATATATTTCCCACTAAAACTCCACTGAACATAAGAATTACCGTTTGAGTTAACGCAATATGGATTATGTCTTTTTTTGTCGCTCCACATATTGCATAGATTTTGAACTTTCTATTAAATGTACTTAACCATGCATAAGTCATACATAATACATTTATTATAACCGCTGCAAAAATCAATAAAATTTGAACAAAAGCTCCCATGAAATCTTCTGATAAAAATGGTGTACTTCTTTTCATATTATATTTTTTTACTATGGTATTTTGCGCAAGTGTCTTTTCTATTTTTGAGGAGTTTTTTCTATTATTATACTTTATCATAATATAGTCAGTAGGATAATTGTTAATATAATAATAAACAGGCAAAATGTAATTATCATATTGGGAATATGGAATTATCCCACCAATTCTTATTTTTTTTCCACCTACTTTAATGTTTTTACCTACTGGTTTTTCGTATCCTTCAATATTATCAACTTGATATTCAGCCATTAATAAATATGGTCTATTGTCATTAATACTATAACATTGTCCTACCAGCATATGCTCTTTCCATGTTTTATTGTATTCACCTATAAGCTTACCTTCTGATAACTTACCATTTGACACACACATATCTGATATATCCTTTTCTTTTAAAGACAACTCCTCAATCACTCTAATGATATCCGAACTCTGTGTTGATTTCTGTAAATAAATTTCCACCTGGTTTTCAGTTTGCGATTGGTAATAATCGTATAAAAAATATCCTGAATAAAATAATATTCCTAAAACCGATAAAGTTATACTTGTAAATATTATTAACATCATTATACTTTTATTTTTTAACATCAACCTTATGTTATTAATAGCTAAATATACTTTTTTCACTTTATTTCCTACTTCTTCCAAAATGTATTTTTTGTTGATACCCACTTATTGTTTGTATCATATGTTTTTGCCTTATGAGTCCAATACTTTAACATAATATATTAATTTGCGAACCTAATTTTGAACAAACTATATATGGGTCTTGTTCTCTCTTTATTGCTTTTATTAAATCTTCTTTTGAATTATATTTGTGGAATACTATATTTTTATTTAGATTTGACTTTAGAAATGTATTCTTGATTTGTCTTACATAATCTTCATCATGATTGTATATTGCTATGTTTATCATATGTTCCCCCTTTAATTTTGTTTCATTTTTCAAAACTTCCATAATTCTATCACAATTTACAAATTGTGTAAACATTAGGACTACAAAACCTCTCTCATTTATAGAACAACAAGGAATGTCCTTTAGAACATCCCTTGCCATTTAATAACTATTTTTTCTTCACTGCTACTACAATCAGTCTGCCATCTTCATCCGAACCGTAGCATGTAGACAATGTTAATAACTGCTGACCAAACTTAGGTTTTACTCCTGTTGTATAAATTGCTTTTTCCATAATTCCTGTAATATTTTTCTTGAAATTTTTGCTATTTGGTGAATCAATGAAGTTGTACCATTCATCATCCTGTTTTAAAGCAACAACAGCAAAAATCTTATAAAAATTATCTCCGTTTTTTGTTTGGAATTCTACCTCCGGATGTTTTTTATAATATGATTTATCTACATACTGTTTTAGGGAAGCAAACAGTTGACCGTTTCTCATATTGTGACCGTATAGAATGCAGTTGCTACTGTTTATTGTACAGCGGGCGTCCAAAAATGGTGTGCCTGAAGTGCTATACTGACCATTGAAATTTTTGTACAGATATTTCTTTGGATCATTAGGTGTATGCATTACCGGATAATCTATGGCTGTTTTCTTTATGCATACCCAGCCAATGCACTCCTTATTTTTCTTAAATAAGGCATCTAAATCTCTTCCTGATTTACTATCATTAGATATTTCTTTTGACAGTTCTTTGAATCGCTGTTGTGCCACTTTATGACTGAAAATTTGGCGACCAATAATAAATCCTGCCAGTAAAATAATTAATAACAATATAATTGCAATAATAATTTTAACTGCTTTAGATTTCTTCTTTTTCATCTTTTCCTCTCTATACTTTCTTATATATTTTGTACAAAATATCCTTTATTTTAGGCATTTGTTCAATTTCTCCTACTTTTTTAATAGCAGGAACCGTCAGGCACTACCGCCTGACAATCCCTGCCATTCTACAATTTACTTGTTATTCTTTTCCTAATTGTTCCATTCCACAACTGAATTTTTATTCTGTTGTTCATTGTGTTGACCTACTCCACAATTTCTTTGTTGTCTCTTCCTGCAAGGAATGCAACCCATGTAGTGTCTTTGCTTATTGGCACTATGTTGTTTTCAGTTGCAAAAAACTTTTCGAAACAATCATAGAAATCTTCAGCGTCCATACCATTATTTTCCTTGAAAAATTTCTGAGCATCGGTGTCGCCCATCATATCCTGATATGCACCATAGGCAACAGTTATGTCATCGTTAAAACCTTTTGGAACTTCTTCTGTTCCGTAATCTTTTTCAGTGGTTTTAACCCCTTCTTCTTTCAACTTTTTAGCCAAAGCCTTGTAAATGTTTTTGGCTATTGCTGAGTAGTCATGACCAATTGTTAAACTCTTTGTTTTGTCAAAGTTTCCGCTATCCAGATATGAATAGTAATTTGGTTTAACGTAGGCATTTGTCATTCCGTCTGAATAAATCCCCTCTGCACTTGTTTTCTTGAAAAATTCTTCACCTTCTACTAATTTTCCAATGGCGTTTTTTGTGTCCTTATTCTTAATGTTAAGCTTTAAGAACCAACCTGTTTCTTTGCCATACTCATAAATATCATAGGCTTTGTTCTTTTTTATTGCATCTCCATGCTCATCTTTATTAAATAAGAATATGTCATAATCCTGTGATTTAATGAGCCTTGTTTTGTCGCTAAAATCGGCAGTTTTTATTGTGACTGTTTTGTATGAACAATTACCATTTTTACCAGGCTTTAATGTAATATTATCATACGCCTTAACCGAATCAATAACATACTTTCCTGTACCTAACGGATAATCGTTTTCCTTTAGTGACTGATAAATAATAGGAATATTAAATATTGTAATATTTCTGCTGTCAACAGTGTTAAAAGTAAATACTAATGTTTCATCATCTGTAACTTTCACACTTAAAATTCTTGTAAGCAAATCTTTGTAAGAATTGTCCTGTGATCTAAACCACCTGTATGACTGTGCCACATTAGAAGCTTTTACTTTTTCGCCGTCACTGTAAGTTTTATCTGTATTTAATTTCACTACGGCTTCCCTGCCTTCTTTGTTGAAGGTAATAGATTTTGCATTGCAGTAAGTAATTTTGTAATTACCGTCAATATTTATTAATGGCTCGTAAACAAGTTTTTTTAGAACTGCTGCTGCCTCATCATCATGACTGTATGGATGATTGTCAGCTATGGAAGTTGAAACCCCAATGGAATATGTATCTTCTCTATCCTGTTTTAAATTAACCTTAGATGAATCACCTTTGAATACAACGTGTGATCTCTGCCCTTTTCCGGCAAAAAACGCTATGATTAACCCTATTACAACAGCAATTAAAAATACAACTATCAGGGCTATAATTTTCTTTTTTTTATCCATTTTAAAATTTTTCATGTTCTTAATAAAGAATAAGGGGAAAAATCCCCTTATTCTACTTCCTTTCTTCTCTTTTTACCGAATATCAATAATATTGCACCTGCAAGCATTGCTAATACCATTGGTACTAATGCCCACCAATATTTCATGTCTAAGCCGGTCTGAATCTTATCAGATTTTTCTACTGGAGTAAATCCAAGATAAGCGTTCTTATGATTGTAACCATCAAGCTCATATTTAAGCTTGTAGTAGCTCTTAGCCTTTCTTGGAATTGCCAATGTAATTGTTGGAGTAATACCTGTTGTTACCTTGTCCTTAGCACCCTTAGAAGTGTCAGGAGCAAGAATATTAACCTGCTTTCTTCCAAATATTGCAAAATCATAATCCTTAGTAAATGAACGTTCATCCGGTTTTTCCATTGTCAAACGATATTCATAAGGTTCATTATTTTCATCAAGAACCGGAAGATTTTCAAATTTGAAGAATCCTCTCTTATCTGTAACAGCTTTTCCACCTGGATACTTAACAAACTTGTCATCAGATTTCTTCTTGTATAATAAGTAAACATCTTTGTTTTCAAATTTCTGTTCACCCTTATCAATAATACCATCTGCATTAGCATCTTCAAATACAATACCTGCAATGCTTCCTACTCCGTAAGGAATAATACCTGCATCAAGTGATTCTACTGAGAATCCGTATGAAATATTATAGCCGTCTACGTTGTAATCAGCCGGTGTTGTGTTATCAGCTTTATCTGCTAAAATCATCAATGCCTGTTCTGTTTCCAGATAGCCTGTCTTTTCGTTCAAGTCACTCTTGTTTCCTTCAGCTTCAACATGGAATTTTGTAACTCCATACTGACTTGGGATTTCTGAAACCTTAACATGATATCCGTATACTACCTGTTTCTCATCAACATTTCCGTATAACTCAAGGTTATCGAACTTGTATTTTCCATCCTTGCCAGTCTTCATTGTTACAGGCTCTTCTTCGTCTATCTTAACCCATTTTCCATTGTTAAGATATAACTTTTCAAGTGTAACAGTAACGCCCTTAGCGTATTTCTTTTCATTACTAATTCCATCTCTGTCTTTGTCAACCCATACAAAACCTGAAATTGAGTAAACACGTTTTGCTACGAATCCACCGTTATACTGTTCGCGGTCAATTCCCTTAACAACATCATAACCTTCGATTATGTATGGTGTGTTAGGATTTTCATCATTGTCAGCTTTCTGTGCTAAAACAATACAACCCTTGAATAATTCTTCTCTGCCATCTTCTTTCTTAGTAATTTCGAAAGTATCGCTTCTAAGTGAACTATCCTTATCACCATTGTTCATCTCGTACTTAGTTGTCTGTCTGTCAGATTTGTCAATTACATATACTTTATATCCATACATGTAGTTTGTTCCATCTTCATTAACAAATGTATCAAGATTATCGAACTTATAGTTACCGTCTTTATCAGTCTTTGTCTTAGCAAAGAATTCAACATCTTCTGTTGTTCCTGTTCCTAACTGACCTGTTGTATTTTCCGGAGCAAGCATCCATTGGCCGTCCTTGTATACAAAACGCTTTAATCCGATTTCTACATTTTCTAACATCTTATCACCATCGTTTATTAAACCATCGTAATTTACGTCATCGAATATAGAACCTGAAATAGCTGCTTTCTTAATTTCAGTGTAGCCACCATTGTGCTTCTTACTATGTTCTGCAAGAATTACGTTGTAACCTTCAACCTTGTAAAGATCATCAATTCCCTTAACATTAGTATCTTCTGTAATCTTGCTTGCGATTACAGTCTTTCCATCAAGCATTTCATCGATTGATGTATCAGCCTTAATAATGTGACCACTTGTAAGCAAGTAACTGTCATCACCGTATCTTGTTACGGCATATCCGTCAGGATCTTTAATTACCCATACTTCATAACCGTATAACTTATTAGATCCTTCTTCTTTCTTGTGTGTGTTCAAATTACTGAACAGGTATCCACCGTTGGCATCTGTTGTTGTAGTACTTATGAAGTCTTCCTCATGAGTTGGTACCCACTGACCGTCTTCATATACAAACTGTTTAAGTCCAACTTCAAATCCTTCAAAGAACTTGTCGTCTTCGTCAATCTTGCCATCGTAATTTACATCTTCAAAGATTGTACCGCTTATTGAACCTCTCTGTTCTTGAACATAGCCTGCGTTGTAATTCTTATCATGTTCTGCCTTGATTACGTTGTAACCTTCAGCCATGTAAATATCATCAACGCCCTTCTTATCTTCAGCAGTTATTGCCTTGTGAGCAACTATTGTCTTGCCGTCAAGGATTTCATCAAGCTTTGTATCAGCCTTTAATATCTGTCCACTTACAAGTAAGTAACTATCGTCACCATATCTTGTTACGGCATATCCGTCAGGTCCTTTTACAACCCAAACTTCATAACCATATAACTTGTTGACTCCATTATCTTTCTTATGAGTATCAAGATTATCGAATATGTATCCGCCATCCTTGTCTGTCTTAGTTGTACTAATGAATTCGTCATCATGAGTTGGTACCCACTTGTCATCTTCGTATACAAACTGTTTCAAACCAAGTTCAATGCCTTCAAAATACTTATCGTCTTTATCAATCTTGCCGTCGTAATTTACGTCATCAAATACTGTTCCGCTTATTGAACCTTTTTCTTCTGCTACATAGCCTGCATTGTAGTTCTTAACGTGTTCTGCTTCAACTACATTGTAGCCTTCTGCAAAGTAAACATCATCGATTCCTGTAACGTCATCCTTATCTGTAACCTTATGAGCTACTACTGTTTTACCATTAAAGATTTCGTCAAGCTTTGTATCAGCTTTTACAATCTGTCCACTTATAAGTAAGTAACTGTCATCACCATATCTTGTTACTGCGTAGCCGTCTGGATCTTTTATTACCCAAACTTCATAACCGTATAACTTATTAGTTCCGTTATCCTTCTTATGAGTATCAAGATTATCGAATGTATAATTTCCATTCTTATCTGTTGTAGCTTTTGCTATGAAATCACCTTCATTTGTCGGATTCCACTTGCCATCCTCATATACAAACTGTTTAAGTCCAACTTCAAATCCTTCAAAGAACTTGTCGTTTTCATCAATCTTACCATCGTAATTTACATCATCGAATACTGTACCGCTTATTGAGCCTTTTTCTTCTTTGATGTAGCCGGCATTATAATTGCTTGCAACCTCTGCCATAATTACATAGTAGTCATTTACATTATAAGTATTATCAATACCTGTCATGTCATCCTGGTCTGTAATCTTATGAGCTACAACTGTCTTACCGTCAATTATTTCCGGTGTATCTGTGTCATTCTTAAGGATGTGATCGTTAACGAGTAAGAAGCTATCCTTACCATATTTTGTCTTAGCATAACCGCTTGGATCTTTAGTTACCCAAACTTCATAGCCGTATAACTTGTTCTCACCATTTTCGTTTACATAAGTATCAAGATTATCGAATACATAATGACCATCCTTATCTGTTGTTGTTTTAGCAACATACTGACCTCCATTATCTTCTTTCCATTTTCCGTTTTCGTAAATAAAACGTTTTAGACCAATCTCAACACCTTCGAATAATTTTTCATCACTATCAAGTTCACCGTCGTAATCCTCATCATCAAATGCGGTTCCTTCGATTATCCCTTTTCGCAATTCTGTGTATCCTGCATTGTAATCTTTAAGGTGTGACTCACGTACAACGTCATATCCTTCTACTACATACAAGTCATCTAAACCACCAAGAGTTTCTGAACTTGCTTTTCTTGCAACAACTAACTTGCCATTAAACATTTCATCTAATGAAGTGTTCTTCTTAATAACCTGACTGTTAAGTAATACTGCACTGTCATCAGTTCCATTATTACTCTGATATCTTGTTATACCGTAACCTGCCGGTTTGTTAACAACCCAAACTTCATATCCGTAAATATGTTTGTCTCCGTTGTCTTCAACAAAAGTATCAAGTCCGTTAAACTTATAATTTCCATCTGCATCTGTTACTGTTGTTGTGTAGTAATCGTCGTCTCCCTGAGATAATTTCCACTGTCCATTTTCATAAACATATCTCTTTAAGCCAATAGTAATATTTTCGAATTTACCATCATTCTTATCAATGATACCATCTACATTCTTATCATCGAATACACAACCTTCAATGCTACCCTTTGCGTACTTAACAAATCCAAGATTGTAGCCCTTACGTGGAGTGCTGATTGTACAATCATAATCTTCCACAATATCAGAACGTTCAGGATCAATGTCTGTAATCTTCTTAGCAATTATTGTGTTTCCGTCCATTAATTCGCCAAGTTCAAGGTTTGGATTCTTATCACCCTTAATAACCTGCATGCTATTAGCAATTAATGCACTGTCGTCTTTATCGTTATTTGCCTGATAATATGTTGCAGCCAATGTCTGCCCTTCATCGTTTACAGGCATTTCTAATAACCATACTGTGTATCCATAAAGAATTGGATCATCTGTTGTATCTTCATGTGATGGCAATTCTTTAAATGCATAATAGCCATCTGCATCTGTTACTGTTGTAGCGTAATATGTGTCTCCGTTTTCGTTTGGCGCTTCAACCCACTTCTTAGTTGCAACATCATACTTGTAACGTTTAACGCCAATCTTTACACCACTTAGTAACTTATCCTGTTTTGTTACGTCAGTTTCATCTGTATCGTACTTACCATTGTTATTGTTATCCTCAAATGCAATACCATCAATATATGAATCGTCCTTGTCATGAGCAAAAAGTCCCATATTGTACTGCGTTAAATCTCTTCCAAGTGCAATATCATAATCACCGATTATTGTTGCACTAGCAGGTTCTGTTGATGGTTTTGCTGCTATAACATAGCCATCCATTTCTTCTTTGTCAGTTCCTGCGTATGGGCTGCTTGCAAGAGTCTTGGTTATATCATATTTTCCACCATTCTCTTTGATTAACGCATTACTATTCTTAACGACTCCGTTAGCCTTATGTTTAGTAACATGATACTCATCAGGAATAATATCCACCTGGAGTTTGTATCCAGCAAGGTAATTCTTATTATTAATTGTTACCTGTGTTGGAACTTCGATTTCATATTTTCCGTCTATGCTTGCAGCATCAACTATGTCTGTATATGTAACAGCATTGCCGTTTACGAGATACTGTTTCCACTGACCATTGTCATAATAGTAAGTTGTTGCTGTAACAACCATTTGTTTGTTACCAAGGGCATCCTTAATTTTCTGTGTAAATTCGTCTGCCTTTCCATCATCACTACTATTAATAATTCCATCATAGTTGTAATCCTCAAATACATTACCTGTAATTGTTGATTCCTCGAAAGCATGATATCCTGCATCGAGTTTTTCATAATCCTTAGATGTTACAAGATCATAATATTTATCCTTATAGTCTGTAACGTGTGCTAATTCATTTACTTTCTTTGCAGCACTGCTTCCATTAACTGTTCCCTGACCGCTAACATTACCACAACTGTCTGCAACGATAATATAGTCATCGTCCTTTGTAAGTTCCTTATTCTTAAGGTCACTACCACGCTGTGTGTCAGGATCATATGTTCCATACAATGTAGGTCCATAGGTTGTATTGTCAGGGTCTTCTGCCATATAAACCTTGTATCCTGCAAGATAATACTTGCCGTCTTTATAAACAAATGTATCAAGATTATCGAAGTTATATTCTCCATTGCTATCTGTTACTGATACAGGGCTTGTATATGTAGTATCTTCAACCCAGTTTTCAGTTCCACTTGAAACACTGTCAAGATAGAAACGTTTGATAGTAACTTTCTGTCCAACCATACCTAGTTCATTACTATCCATGATTCCATCATAATTATCATCCAGCCAAACCTTACCTGATACTGAGCCTTTTTCAAATCTAACCAATCCGGCATCACTTCCATCATGGTCTGTTACCTTGTTTACATCAAAGTAACCAAGGTCATTGTGAATTAAATATTCACTCTGGTTATTAAGAGATGCGTCTCCGTATTCACTCTTAACATCCTTATCCGGTATCTTCTTAGCAGTAATAATGAATTCATCATTTTCATTAAGCATTAATTCATCATCTGAATTCTTCCACAAATCACTATCTTCATCTGCTACTGCATTTCTGTATTTTGTTATGCCATAATGTAAGTCATCAATATTTGTATTAACTCTTACCTTATAACCAACTATACATTCTGTTCCGTCTGCCATTGTTGCTGTAGACTTCACATCAGTAAACTTGTATGCACCATCTGCATCTGTATTAGTTGTAGTTGTGTATTCACTAAACTTGCCTGCATCCTTTAAGTCTGCATCCTTAAGTTTCTGCCACTTATTGTTGTAGTATACATATGGAACAAGCTGTAATTCAATATTTTCAATTCCAGGCTCGTCAACTTCGTTGCCGTCGTCATCTGTATACTTATCCTGCTTACCGTTATAATTCTTATCTTCCCAAACAACACCGTCAATTTCAGCATCATCTTTTGTTGTTAAGCCTGCATCGTACTCTGTAATAATAAGTGCATCTGAAATATCATAATCTTTTCCATCTGCTGTAAATTTATAATCATCTAAAGTGCTGTCTGTAGCTTCACCTGCCGGTACAACGATATCATCTGTAAGATATCTGTAGTTGCCTCCTGTAAGTGGTAAATCACTGTCAGATAATCCGTTGTTCATATAGAACTTAGTTGGGATGTATTTCTTACCTAATGTGTCAGAAACCTTATCAACACTACTCATATCTAACTTAACCTTGTATCCACATAAGTATCTGTTATCACCAATCTTATATGAAGTATCAACAATAAATGTATATGATGAGCCCTGACTTTCGACTACATCATCGTCATCATCATTTATTCGAATCCACTTACCATTGTCGTAATAGTATTTCTCAAGTACCAACTTAATTCCGTCAATACCCGGTTCTGAAACAAGTAATCCATTTTCATCAATGTACTCATTTCTAATACCATCGTAGTTCTGGTCTTCAAATATGTATTTACCAATAGCACCAACACCTGCCGGTACATAACCGAATCCTAATCTATCATATGAACCATATCTACCATCTACACAATTTCCCATATCGTAGTCATCTGACTTTGGAAGAACTGAGAATATGTTAGTTGTATTCTTATTAAGATTCTTGTTGTATAGTAAATCGTTATCCTTCTCATATTGAAGAGCCTTGGTACTTAATGTTACCGGTGATGGTTTGAGTATGTCATCAATCTTACCTGTGTCAGCAATAGCTATGTAGCTTCTGTATGGATATAACGTTGTACTGAAATATCCATTACTGTCTGTACAAATAGTTGTCTTATTCTTAGTGCTTATCTCGTTACCATTCTTATCATATGCCGGTACCATTGTACCATCGGTCTTAACTTCATAAATATAAATATCTACATTTTTAAGTCTCTTTTCTGCATCATCCATCTTACCATCAATGCTGTCTGTAATTGTCTTTCCAGCAGCATCATACTGAATATCCATCCATGAATATCCACCGTATTCAAATGATGGGGCAACACCTAAATCATAAGATGTCATCTTTTCATCATAATCCTGATAAGTTGACTCATCTGTACCAATAGCATCAATTTGAATTGCATCTTTTGTCTGGATAGTTAATGATTCAACCTTTGCACTATCACTTGGTTCATCACCTTTGCCTGTTACTCCTAAATCTGGAAGGGTATCATTTGCCTCTCCTGGACGGTATACGTCAACAGATGTACCTGTAACACCTATACTTCTAGTTGTAAGAGCATATTGATTGTATTTACTATCCTTAGGGAATGTGTAACGTAATTTATATTTTCCCGGTTTAATATTTGAAATAATGAAATATCCATCATTACCATAAACATCTTTTTCTGTTGTATACGACATTGGTCCGTATGTTGTATAAATTGATGAACCCATAGTATCTGTTTTAATCTTACCTGTGCTTTCGTCAATTACACAATACTTGCCGTCTTTTTCTACAACAGCTTCACCTAAACGGTTTACTGGATATCCGTTTTCTGTAAGAAGTTCAACTTTAACTCCGTTAATACCCGGATCATCAATTTCACCGTCATAATCTAAGTCTTTTGTCTTCTTCTCAAGTAACCATCTACCCTTACCGTCACGCTGGTAATAATCTGCTTCGTCTGTAAACTTAGCATTATAGCTTTCATCCAACCAAACATAATGTCCGATATAACCTCTGTCAGATGGAGCTGTTAAGCAAACACCTGCATTTGGTGATTCTGTAACCTTGTCATCTCCTGACTGAGCTGTGAAACTATTCCAACTATCTGAATCTGCTGTATCCTGTAAGATTGTTTCTGATTCTTCAGAAATACAATTCTTGCTTAATGGAAGGTTAAGTGGTGCCTTCAAGTCATATGATACAGACAACTTAGCCTTTGTACTTAAATAGTAATCATCTGTAGGCTCTACATAAATTGCCTGTGCATGTTTTTGAAGTTCCTCAAACTTCTCAGGATCAGATGTCTTTAACTTAAGTAAATCTGATAACCTTACAAAATACCTCTTCTTTTCATTAATAGCAGAAGTTGTTTTACCTCTGATTGATTTATAGAAATTAACTGATGATGTTTGTTCCAAAGTTGGTAAATCTGATATATCAGTCTTTTCTATAGTATTTCCATTGTACTTAAATGGTCCTATCCAAACATTTACATTGTTTCCATCTGTCATTGTACTTGACGAGCCATTTGCAACTGCTTCAATCTTAATTGATTCAAGATTTAACCAACCACGCCAGTCAGTTCCTCTTGATGTAGAGAAGCCTGTAGGTGCATACAATTGCGTATCGCCTACAAATGGAAGTACATCATATATAATCGGTTGCCTATACCCCTTCTTACCTAATACCGGTTCTGGGTTATAGATAGATGATGTAAAGCTGTACTTCGTACCTTCAGGAACAAGTGCCGGTCTGTCAGCTCCGGTTCCCTTTTCAGACATACCGTAACCATATTCAGAGAAAGCTCTCTTGTTTCGGTTAAATGCCTGTGTACCTGCGAAACCTACGTTATTTACAGATACAGTAATTGTATTTTCAATATTGCTTTTACCATTATCGTTAACATCACGAGTGTCAATTTCATATGCATAATTCTTAACGTTCTGTGATACAGGAATTGATGGTTCAAATGCACCTGACTTAAATCCGTAACCTTTTGAGCTTAATAACTCTGACTCAACCATTGTATTTTCATCAGTAGCTATAGGTAACATATAGTCAATTACCATTCTCTGACCCGGTTCAAGCTGTCCATCTGCTGTCCATCTTATAAATCTTCTCTGTCTCTCATACTTAATTCCGGCAATCTTTTCATACATATTCATTGATACTGAAGATATCTTACATTTGTCTTTGCTAACAACATTGCCGTCTTTATCTTCAACATGCCATGACCAAACTGCCTGTGAGTCATCGAATGTTTCCGGTGACTTAAAGGTTGGAGCTAAGGAATTCTTCCATTCATCACTACCATACTCTACTTCATGGAAGTATTTGTATACCAAAGGATCCTCTGATTCTACTGCTGAACTTAAGTTTTGAATAACTGGTAACAATGCAACAACCTGTGGGTTAGATGCATAGTCTTCTTCAACCTCACCAACATCTGTTTTTGCGATTTCCTCATTATCCAAGTTCTTTAATTCAATGCTGTACTTAAGCATATTAGATGAATTGTTAATTGTTATGTCGTTACTCCATCCAAACTCAATGTCATTTGTATCTTTGTTTCTTGAAACCATGAAGTATTGATTCTTCATATCAATTTCCATTACCGGAAGTTCTTTTGCTATATAATATCCTGCTCTTGAGCGTTCAGAATCTGCACACAACTGTGTATCATCATATTTAGCCCAACCTGTAGCAAAATGATTTACATGTCTTCTGGTTTCACTTAAGTGGCTTGCAGTCATCATAACAAAGGCTGCATTACCAATCTTGTTCTCGTCATCATATTCATCCTGATCGTTAGCTGTTGATACAACTGACTCTGGAAGTGGATCTAAGTTGTTATGTTCAGGATCAACATCATTCATTTCCTGCTTACCATCTGTATCCGAATCAGCATCAATGTCTAATCTAAATCCCTTAGGAACAACATATTCATCTTCATCAGAAGAAATAATATAACGTACCTGATATATTCTCTTACCTAAAGAAGTTCTATTACCATAAAGTTTCTCAGATAATTTTCTAATATCAATAATTGTGTTTTTGTCGATGCTAACTCCTTTATCCGAAGTTCCAGCAATCTTTTCATTATACAACTGAGTTAAGTTCAACCACTCACCTGCATTACTGTTCTTAACATCCTGATAAGTTGCACCATCTGCTGCATCATCTACATTATCATTACATAATGCAAGTACCTGTACTTTCAGGTTCCTCTTTAGTGCTTCTCTGTATGCTTCATCGCCACAGTTTTCAGGAATTTCCCAAACACCTGTACCTATAGCATATATCTGTTTTGATATACTATCTTCATTTACAGGTGCTTCTTCCTTAGTTGCTAAGAAAGTTGATCTAAATGGTATACGCCAATCTACTATGAACTCTCTTACAGCACTACCTTCATTTACAGCCTGATCCATATATACAGACAGTCGAACTGAGCTCTTTACTATTGGATCATCAATTGTTCTATGTGAACCACCTAATATATCAGGGTTATCCACTTCTCTACGCTGAACTGATGTATCAAGTCGTACTGTTGAATGTGGTTTTAATAATGTTACAATAGCTGATTCATCTTTTGCGTATTTATCAGAATAATCGCCATCACTATCATAATCAACTTCGTTATCCTTATCATCCGTAGCTTCTCTTTCATATAAGATACCGCCATCATCTAAATCAGTTAATGCATCAAAACCACCATCCGGATTTGTATCTTTTAAGTAGTATCCATCTGCATCATCAAAAGTTACATAACCATCAGCCTTAAATTTATTATCCCATGCGGAATCATTCTTCCAAGCTTCATCTGATGTTTCTATTTCTGAATCATCAAGAACATTGTTTCGTACCTGTGTTTTAACACCTACTACCAACGTATCTTTGTATGCAAAGTAACCTGGTAAATGTTTTCCATGTACATAATCACTATAAATTGGCAATTCATCTGTATCTTCATAATCTCCAGCTGTACATACCTCAAATGTAATAACCTGTTCCTTATTGTCATTGTAGTGTTTATCTACAACTTTCAATTCATAACCATGTTTTTCAGCTTCGTCTATATTCATCTTAGCAACGGTGCCATCAGCCTTCTTGTATATAAGATATACTGCGTCGCCTTTTAACGGTACTGCTTTTACAATAGATGGTAATACTACTGTAACCTTCATCTTAGCATGAGAAATATTTCCTTGATAATAATATTCATCATCTTTTACTTTGTCTGCGCCATTTACAACTTTTACATTGTAATAAAGGTCATCCATGTACTGTACAGGTTCATCTTCTGAAGGATAATACTCATAAATATCATCCTGCCATTCAGGTGAACGTGCTCCTAAATTGTCAACCGCATCCGCTGCATTTTTAGAAACAAACGTCTTATTTTCAATAACCGGATATTTTACCCTAATTCTATTCGATGTCATAACACCTGCATTTGAATCTACACATCCATTATCTAAGTCTGCACCTTTATCTTCTGAACGCAAGTAAACGTTTTGTCTTAATTCCGGATAATCTTCAAGACTTAATTGGTCTCCATTTATTTCCTGAATCTGATTATCTTTCTCATAGTATCGTTTATTACCTAACTGATCTGTTGCATCAATTGCTGAATCACTACCAAGATTACTTGCTGTTGGTACCTTTGGTAACACTGCCTTAGGTGTACCTGACGGCATATCATTGTAATCTCTGTTTGTTTCTGCAATATCAAGTCTTGAATCTTTTAATGTACCTGTCCAGTGATATCTGTCCTTCTTGTTGTATTTATATACATATGAGTCAACAACTTCATTACCTACATAGTAAGGATTTTCCTTTCCTGTTGATTCAGCAACCTGCTTGTTTTCAACATCTGAATCAATCTTAAACTTGAAGTTATTCATTTCACTGGAAATGAAAGTTCTATTTGACTGATATTGTTCTCCTAGTCTTTCATCCTTTGTTCCATCTTTAGTATTTAGATCAGGATTATCTGCTGTAAAGAACTTAAATGAAAATACTCTTGATGATTCTGAATCAATCTTAACCTTCTTCTCATTTCTGATGCTTACTTTTTCCTTCTGCTTAAAGGTTATCTTGTATCTTCCTTCCAGAGTACCATCTTCACCTTCTAATTGAATGTATTCAACAGTAGCTTCGTAAAGTTCCTGTTCTTTCTGATATTCTTTTAAGGTATCTAAGTCTGCGCCGTTATAATCTGCACCTCTTAAGGTCCAGTCTAACTTCTTCTTAGCATTTTCCTTATTATCAGTAGTAAACAGATTTCCATCTGTATCTTTTGGTACTATACCTGCCGGTAAAATATTTGTAACTACAGGATGATATAGCGTTCCCATATTTCCACCGTCTGTTGCATAAGTATGTCTTACCTTAAATGTCTGATACGTTGTGTAATTCAGCAACCACTCTGGTGCTAAAGTATTAAGCCAGTATTTATTTTCAACATGAATGTTCAATGTTGATGTTTCACCTTGCGGATCAACATAATAATCTTGTGACTTGCTACCGTTAATATTATCTTCACCAACTGTAGTCCAAGTTCTTATCATTGGTTTTCTCATATGAGCACGGGTTCCTGTACTTGCATAAGTATTACGAACACCGCTTGAGAAAACTTTTCTATCCTCTACACTAGTGGATGCTGCACTATCTGCATCTTTTCCCTGACTTGACACCTCTCGGTTCGTAATATTCATACCGTTAATGTAAGGTGTGTTTGGTGAACCGTTAAGGAAATAGTAGTTACTATCTCTGTGATGGTCATCATGTACATAGTATGTATTCCACATAAAGTCCATTCCATATTTTTGTGTACTTACCGGTTTTGGCATGTCTGTCAAATAATTATTTCCCCAAAGTGAAGTTGTATCATAAACCTGATAGTAAAGATCCTTAGTTGTATCAACAGGTTTAACCATTACTTCGTCGTACCAATATTCATTCTTAGGTGTAGCATACACATGAGATGGAATATTTACATACATTGCATAACCTGTTTCATCACCTCTATTAAACCATTTTTTAAGTGGCTTAGTTATTGTTATTCTAAGAACCCAAGAAGTATGTTCATCTTCACTATAATAAGCATCTTTATTTTCATAACTGTCACCACTATTATTCATAGTTGATGTACTAAGAAGTGGATCTCTCATAATGTTTGGTGTTAAGTAACCTTGCTTATTGTTTGGACTTTGAATTACTTCTACCTTAACATCATTTTCAATATCAATATCACTATATACAGGATTCTTACTTGTTCCACTGCTTAAAATTTCAGCCTTTAAGTCACTAAAATCAGGATTACCGTCCTTGTCTAATTTAGGCTCTATACCCTGTGGCATTACATATGTAAACTCGAGACCACTTTCAATGTCCCAATCACCGTAGTTATATGCTCCAATACGTGTTGTGAAGTCCTGATCATATTCCAATGTTGTAATGGTATCATCATTTAAATTTCTTATATAATCATTAAGCTGGTTGTGATCCGAACTATAATACCATTTATAAGCTGTATAGTGATCATCCCACTGTCCTTTACTATAGTTTGTTGGCAAATACTCCTGTGATTTCAAATAATCATCATCACCAATCATCTGTGAACTTGCCAGCAACCACGCTGTCTGCAGATGAAGTCTTGATTCTGTCCAAATAACTACATCTTCATGATTTCCCTGCCAGTTCTTATCTCGCACTCGCAGTACCATAAGCTTATTATAGTAATCTCTGGAGTAACCAGTAACTGAACCATTTCTATAGTTTTCACTTACAGGAAGTTGATTGTATTTACCTGTTGTACGTGTTGGATCATAATATGTCATCTGCTGATTATTAGCAGTACGCATATCCTGATCTTTAAGATAGCCGTTGTTTCCATATTCGTCATTACCGTTACTTGTATCCGTTTCATTTGACCCAGGCATATAGGTAATAGATTCCTTCAAATATTCATACTTGTCAATGTTCTTATTTCTTGTACCACTAACACCTACATCATGATAGAGATAGTTCATGTCCATCATATCATTTTGATTAGCAAATCGTGTGCTTAATGAACCAATAGTCCCAATATATGGATATGAATAACTATATGACCAGTAGAAGTTCTGCCACTGGTAATACTCACCCATCTTTGGATAGTAATCCACATAAGTTTTCTGAGTACCATCTTCATTATTACGTGTTGTATAAGCTAAAGGCAAATCTTCTTTTCTGATTTCTGCCTCATAATACACTTCTAATGTTTCACCAATTTCTAAGCGTGAACCATCATCAAACTGTATCTGATATACGTTAAAGTCAATTGATGTTGTGTCTGTGTTTTTCTTAGTTCCATTAAATATCAGATCTGTGTATGCATGACCGCTACCTGTATTAGAAACTCCGTCATTGTAATTCTTTGTAGTAACAAAATCTCCACCATAATCTGCTGCATCACTGAATTTTGTTTTCGTAATAGTATACTTTGGTATTTCCGAATCATCTTTCAGTGTACCATCTGCATTATACCATTTTATCTTAATCTTATTTGCATCAAGACCTGAAGTAGTAATGTATTCAGGAATCTTGTCAAACAATGCAGGATTCAATAATGCCCCCTGCTGATCAGTTTGTCCTCTCTTATTGTTAATTACAGTTGTCTTATACCAAACTTTGTCACCAGGTCGATAACCTTTTATCTGTTCAGCATTAGCATTGTATTTAACTGCTGCGTCATCAGAATTTTTAAATATTTGTGTGTGAACTGTAAGTATTGGTCTTTCTCTTGTAATTACCGCTGTTGTACTTCCGTATATTGTTGCTGTAGAAGTATCTTCATATTTAGTATCTGTTGTTGTTTGATTTTCATCAGTGTTGCTAATGTCTTCATCATGTAAATGTTCAAACGCACAACTTGCTGATACTCCTATAGTGAACTTGTCACTGGCAGTTGTGTTTTGCTTCTCAGCAGCATTTCTAGTGTCACGATATCTACCAATACCATGAAGTTCGAATGGCTTATCTGCTGTAGCAAATGTAATTTCTTCTGCTGGTACATCATAATATGTCCATCTAATAGATACTGCATCCTTTAATAAGAAGTAACCTGCATCTATCTGAGCTTGTGTGATTGTATCACCTGTTAATACTTTATCAGCCTCTACCCATTGAGATGTATACTGTTTATCTGTATAAATACCAACATCTGTTCCTATTGTCTTACCTGATAAATCCTTGTAGAAACAATATTCAACCTTAGCCTTCTTAGTTCCTGTAGAATCCATCTTTTCAGGATAAGCAAATTCCGGTTTTTCTGTTAAATCAAATCCCTTAAACCATCTACCATCTTTTCTACTATTAGTTAAGAAAGATGTTGTATATGTAATAGATGATAATTTATGTGTTGTGCTATTAGTTACAGCTCCCTTATTTGGACCATACAACTTAGCAATCATAGGTCTTTCATCTATGTGTGGATTTGTATCTTCATTTCTACCCGGTGTCTCATATCCGTCAACATATACTAATTCAGGTGTCAATGAGCTATTGTAATAAGTTATGTCACTCTTAATAGTTCCAACATAAGAACTTTCATTATTATAGAAAGAACCATAATAGCCACTTTTACCATATAATCTGCCATATGTTACATTATCCCCACTATCCTTGTAATATAATGCATGCTGTGAATATGTATGTTTTGGATGTGTAGTAACATATACATTTTGTACAATATTCTTACCTTCAAACGGTTTTACTTCCTGTGTTAATTCAGTTATGACAACAATCTTAATATTTTTATCTTTAGTTATTTGATTGTATTTTTCATCTTTTGTTAAATCACCACATGAAATGTTTAACTGTTTGTAATTTGTATCTGTATTATCACTTGCCTTATAGTAACGCTTGTCCTTAACTATACTTACTGTGTTGCTTCCACTGGTTGCCTGTGCAGTGATATCTTCATTTCCTATATCAGAGTCATTCTCTAATATGTACCAACCAATAATTCGCTGACCATTTGGTACAATGAATCTTACATCAGGATGATATACAGGAATTGCTGAATCATCTGATGCTCCTAAACTAATCTGGTACTCAATAAAGTCATCAGGTAATAATTGATTTTTATTTAATGCTACTTTAGTTTTACCATCAATGTCGTAAGCGAATGAATTTGTACTATCTGAAATTTTTGTTTCACGTTTCATTGAAACTTCAAATGTACTTACAAGGTTCTTTACAACATATTCCGTGTATGTACTTGTGCCTGTAACATATCCTGACCATCTCCATGCATCAGGTTCCTGTGTTGTAAAGGTTGAACTTACATAGTTACGTGCATGTGGCCAACTTGTTGTAAAACTATCAGGACTATTAATTATTGTTGGTGTTGAATCATATGTCCATGCATTAGCTTCAATGTCATCCTTATTTCTGTCAACATAAACACCATCATAAGAGAATGTGCTTTGAGCATTAGCTAATGTAACGTCAGCCAAATTCTCTTTGTTAACATTTAAGAAATCACCACCATCTAATATAGCTTCTCCTACACCTTTGAACTTAATTACAAATGAATCTACAAATTCTTTATAATACTGTGAACTGTCTTTCTTTGTATTATTAGGTGTAATCTTTGTTAATGTATTAACACGATCTCTAACATATTCATTTACATCAAATACATACTGCTTATTTTCACTGTCATAGCTAAAATATTTATGTTCAGTATCTGTAAGCAATGCTTTCAATTGTGCCAATGTGTATGTAGTGTCACCTATCTTTAAGTAATCTACATTAAACCAATCACCAGTTATAAACGCCTCTGGTATATAAATATGTTTAAGACGATAGGTTGAGTCCATACTATTCGTAACAGTGGCACTATCTATTTCTGCGGATCTTCCAGATTCACTATTTGTATCCTGACGGTTCCAAACTTTAATATTAAATTTAGCAAGGTTAGGTGTCTTGTTGTCACTCTGATAGTCATATATAGTATTGCTTTTATTTCCTACTGAAATATTAACACCCGCCTGGAACGGTATTCTATAGGATGTAATCAAAGCACTGTCATTATTAGAAGTATATGGTTTTGTGCTTTCCTGCATATAGTTGTCGCACTTCATATTGTTCCAATCATTAAGTGTGCCTAATGTTTTAATATTATCATCAGTAATTCTATATATGTCACCACCAACATATATATCAGGTAAAGTGTCTACTCCATGATTGTGTGAATCAAGCAAATCCTCCATATCCTTCAACTCTGCTGCATAGTCAACATCACCGCCTAAATCTTTTAGGTGAATTTCATATTTTGTAATATATTCATCATCACCTAATACGATAGAACCTGCTGTATTTCCTGTAACCTGTGATGAGCTACTGCTTTGTGGATACACTACAGGTATTTCATAAAATGTTCTACTTGCTGTAGTATGTACCTTATGTTGGTCACTTCCATCAACCCGTTTATTATTATTGGTTGTGTTTTCTTTTTCAATATCTTTCCCCTGTATAGTAATTGTATCCGTTAAGTTAGTATCAGTCACATTTCCATCTGTATCTAATGTTGATTTCTTTTTATATACAACCACCTTGTCAATATATTGTTGTAAATCTTCTGAAATAAGAATCTTCTTTGCTAAGAAACCATAATAGTTTGAATCACTATCAGGTCTAACGTACGGTAACGTATCTGTTAATACAACTTTATCAGTAAAGGAATGTTTTCCTGTCCAGTTGTATGGGTCATTATAAATCGAATAGTCATCTGAATGACCTGTTGACCTATGTTCATCCATACAATCTTGTGATGCTCCATACGGAGTTTGCACAAAACTAACTGAGTATTCATTGTATAATGAGAACTTAGCCTTTCTGTCCGTCTTGGTCTTTGGTGTTTCATGTACACCTTTCACAATACTGTTCTTTTCCGGATGTACATAAACCTTTGCTGTAGTAAACAAATGTCCCGATTTATAAGCTGCATAATTATGTACACCATATGACATACATGTTTTGTAATAATCTTGCCATGACCAAAGCGAACGATAAGCTGCATTTGCCGCATCAATACGGTTAACTATGCCATTTCCGCCTGCCAAATCTGACGAAGCAATGCTAGTATTATTCATTCCATTTGGCTTTCCTTCATCAGTTCTCTTCTTTGCCTGAGAAAACTGACGTTCAGTATAACCGCCAATATCCATCTTTGTGCTTGCTGTAGCATCAGCCACACCTGATTTAAAGAAACGACCCGTTATCTCAAACATATACTTAGTCTTTTCATCATTAAAATTATACCAAGTACCATAGTCTGCATTTTTAGCAACTGTTTCACCATTTTTCTCTTCAGAAGCATCTCTGTTAATTTTTAGAGCAATGACGATTTTGTCTACAGCCTTATCTGTCTTATAGTCAATCTTAGGACTTCTATATATACCATATTCATCACCCAATTTACAAAGATTTAATCTATAATAAGAATCTTTTCCATTAGTTCCTGTGATTTTTTCTATAGAATCTTTCCAGTCGGACTCTTTTACTGTAGTCCAAGTATCATTATCGTCACCTTCACGATGAATTTTTATTTCCTTAATATAGTCATATGCATATGGATGCACCTTTAAATAATATGCTTCAAATGAATTCGATGGCAAATTAACCGTCATTTCAACATCTACTGCTGTGTTCATTGACTGTGTATACACATAATCATTCGGAGTACACTTTGCATTAGATGTATTTGGTACCATATCATACAATTCCTGATGATTTGCATCATTCGGATAATTGCTTCCCGAATTCAAATATTGTCTAAAGTCTAATAAATATGAACCTATTGCTTTATAACCAATATCTAATTCATCATTATCTGGATATTCATCAGTCCATCCATAATGAGAGTGCTCCAATCGCATATGCTCATATGAATCACTCACTGAGTCAAATCGTTTACCATTATCGTTATTGTCTTTATATCCTGCAACCATTGTTGTATCAAAATACATTTTACTAACTAATGCCTTTGCAGTATCACGTGTTGTAAATATATAGTCATCACCACTGTCTCTGAATTCAGATAAGTAGTTCTTTCCATTAACTTCCATTTCATTCCAAGAATTAATCTTAGAATCTAAATAACCGTATAATGTAACTCTGTGTTTTTCATCAGCCGGTGCTTCTCTTGTGGCTCTGAAGCCCTTGCCTGTAATAATCACTTTCTTAAGATTCTTGATATTCATACCGAACTCAGTATATATCTTTTGTTCATCTATATAAATATCTCCGTCTACAACCACGCCTTCAATTACACTTTGACCGTCTTCAGATATTAACTTGCCGTTTTTATAGTCTATATTAAAGACTTTTCCCTGGTCGCTATCTGCATCATATAATGTAAGCTTTTCTAACTTTTCGTACTGACCTACTAATTCTTTACTAATTCTAATTCCTGTAGTGTGGAATCCTGTGTTAGCTTCATCACCCTGTTTGTTGTCATTAACAGGCAAGTCAATAATAACATCAAAGTCATCTAATTTTGATTTGCATGTATTTCCTATATCAATTGTATAGATGAAATCTCTGTCGTATGGTATACCTAACCACTTATCAGTTTTATCTCTATTATCTGCATCAGTTTTTGTTGTTCCATCTAAATCATAGTAATGAACATCTGCATGTATTTCCGCATATGGTTCCTGAATGTATAAACGATTTGTTAAATCTACAATGCTCTTTGTATCTGCCTCCACCTGCATTGTCTTATCATCAGGTGTGAAGTTCATAACAGCATCAAGATTATTGAACCATTCTGTTCTACCATCAATTTGAATTTCCATCTCAGGAGTATCTTCGTCCTTGCCTCCTAAGAAGTTATTTAAATCAATAACCATATATTTCAAATATTCAATCTGAGTATAATCTTTCAACTCAATTGTAATTGTTCCATCCTGTGATACAGTCATGCTGTCAAATGGAATAGTAACATCTGCATTGTCTGCACTTGGATCTTTGTCCCAATTCCAGAATCTAATCTGTTTAATGTCTGCCACATCTTTGAAGTTCTTAATAGTAATTGTTTTTGTTAAGAAGCCTCTTACATCATTAGACCTTGTTTTACTTCCAACACTACTTGATAAGTCAATTGAAATTTTTGCTTCTTCTGAATATGATGGTGTTGCATTACTAACAAAGAATTTGTAACCAGCATTGTCAATTCCCTTTGGAACTTCAATCTGATTAATCTTATCCTGTTCCTTAGCTCCACTTGCCTTGTTTTCATCTGACTCAATATGCTGTCCGTTTTCAATATAATCCTGACCATAACTTATGCCTTTAATAACAGGATTAATATTTCTAACGATTAGTGTTGCTTCATCTTCATCACTTACATTCAAATCCTCATCTTTATATTTAGTTGTAAATGTACCTTTGACTATTGTGCAGTCATACTTTTCTTCCTCAGGTATGTCCTGATCATCTTTTTTATCGTCATCTTTTTTATCGTCATCTTTTTTATCGTCATCTTTTGATGTATCTTTCTTTACCTTAGGTGAAACTAAATTTGCAATTCCTTCTAATAATATGTAAACATCTTCGTTATCCTGAGTTATTTCTATTTTGTCTAAAAAGCTCTTCATGTCTACAGTAACATTAATAAGTTCGCCTTTATCTTTCCAGACGCTTTTATCTATATAGTAATTTCCGTCTGCATCTTTACTCAAATCAGATACCTTTAATGTAATGTCAGGATTTGTGTCTGCACTTGTGTGAAGTATTATAGAAGATATCTTCGCCACTTTATCTACTAATCTCTTCGACAAAATAACCTTGTCTGTAATAAAGCCCTTTACCTTTCCAGCTTTATCATTGTATTTTGCCAGCTCACCAGAATCAAACTGTCCTGGCATAATCTTTGAAACACTGTCGTTACCTAACTGATAATAAATACCATAGCCTTTTGTGTTAACAGGTACTTCCATAGGATCTTTTTTCTCATATCCCGTATCAGTTTTCTTAACAACTTTTGTATCAATCTTAGGATCAGCAACTATTGCCTGAATGGACGCTGTAGATTTATCTAATTCTTTTAAATCTTTTTTGTATCCATCCTCACCTTCTTCTGAACGTTTGCTTGGATCACCAACCCATCTTTCATAAGAAGTAACTAAGTCGTTTGGATATTTTTTACCTTTACTTACAACACCATTGATTGCCACTCGACCATCAAAGCTTTCTCCTGCTTCAATACGTTTTTTGAATTTCAGTCGGAAGTGATAGTTATATACACACTTCTTACCTGTTGCTTCAACCTTCTGTATATAGTCATCAATTAAGTTTCCTAACTGTAAGCTCCAAACTTTGTGTGTTGAATCTGTCAAATCCGCATCTGGTTCCATTTTACCTAAAGTAACATACTCTGACTTTGGATCTCCTGTACCGTTAAGATTATCATAAGTTAGGAATTCAAACTGAACTGTATTATCCTCATCAAACCAATCTGCAAGTTTCGGTTCGTCCTTGTCAGCATCTACATTGAATATTGCAGATATTTTGTTTAGTTCAAAATCTTTATCAATGGAGTCAGTTGCCATTGCATTGAACACTGGTATATTTCCTGTATTTTGGAAATGTCCAAGATAGTAATCTACGGTATCATTAATAGCAACTTCTTTTTCGTCTTTTTCAACCTCCTGTTCTACACCGTTTACTTCTTCCGTTTCTGTAACAAATTTCTTGCCTTGGAAGTCATCAACTGGTGCTATAAATCCCCAATTAACATTTTGACTAACTTTTGTCCAAGTATATCCCTCACCAAAAGCTATAGTGTTATATACCTTAATTGGAATTCTAGATAATTTATCACTAGGTATATCTGTGCTCATAGGAAGTGATACATAGAATGTACGATGATCATATCCTGATGAATCTTCATGCTTGTTTACTCCGGCTCCACTGTAAACCTTACCATCTTTTTCAAAATAAATACCTCCATCTTTTTTGAAATAATATGGCATTGTCTTTAACTCATTTCCCTTATCATCTGTGATGTTAGTGAAATTAGTCATATCCCATTTTTCCATCGCAGCCTGACCTGATTCAGTAGACTCTAGTTCAGTAACATCATAAATCATGATGCCACCCTTGCCGGGAACACCTACCATAAGTTCATTAGCGTTTTCCCAATTGTCCCATTTATTATTAGCAGTCGGTGAGCCGTTGTTGTACAGGAACTTTGCTGCATTCTCTACATGAAGTCCGCTTTCCCATCCGTCTACGGTTTCAAAATCCGTCGGTGCTTTAATTTGGAAGTTGGAAGAATCATAACAGGAATCCGTATCCTTAGATGTATTTTTTATTGTAATTTTATAAGTTACATAATTGTATCTATCCCAAAGAACATTCTTAGGTGCAACTCCTACGATACTTGTTGTCCACTCTAAGTTACTACAAATCATAGTAAATGTAGCAGCAGTATCTGTTACTGTAGTTGCATCCTTTTCGTAACCATCATATATATTTCCACTATAGTCTCTATAGGTTGCATAACCGCCACCCAGCTTAACTATACTCGCTGAGTTTTCAGGCATATTTCCTTCAAACCACAAGTTCACAGGCAGTACCGCCTGTTTTCCTGCAACAACATTACCTGTATTTTTAACCCTTACCTTAGTTCCCCAATAATGTTTGTCCTGAGCATAATCCCAATCTAATGGTGTGTCAGATGTAAACTCTGCCATAACCCTTATAAGACTTTTATCATTTTTAAAATCTTCATCAGTTAGCTTTGCGGCCTCCTCTGATGGAATGAGTGTAAGATTGTCATTTACAATACGAAATACCGGTAATTCCAATTCAAAGTACATTCCTGAAGCTCTACCGTTACCATTCAGGTTTCCTACAAGGTTTACCTTAATATGATTCTCATATCCACGTCCTAACAACGCTTTGTTCTTACCTTGCAGACTATCCGATACTTCATTGTCTCCATTCGTATTATCCTTATCTGCGTTAATACTACTACCACCTGACTGGTACACCATTGAGAATTCAATTCCCGGTGTCTCCCCTTTACCATTGTTGGAAGCAGCGTATGTGATTGGTGTGGATTGTCCAAACATGGATGTTACCATTGACAATACCAATAGCCAACCTGTTATTCTTCTCGCTATCTGTTTCATAATTCTTCCTGTCCTTTCGTGCTTTATTCTAAAGTTTGGTATTTTTCAAATTTATTTTTTCTGTATATGTAGTAAAAATCAATTTTTTCAAATATGGCATTTTGAGTCAAAAAGACCCACTTATCCACTTTGTTTTACTTTTATTTTATCGAATTCGTCAATTTTTTTCAATAAAAGAACATATACCGTTCACTTTTTTGTCACATCTTACAATTTTTGCATTGAAAAAACGTTGCAAAAAAAATGTTTTTTATTATTTTTTATTGTTTTTTATTTTTTTTGGAAACGTTTTTCGTTCTTTTGTATATTTTTTAGATATTTTTTTGTCTTTTCTTGTCTATTTTTTCATTTTGTTTTAACGAAAAAAGCCTGCGCATCTATTACTATTAGATACGCAGGCTATTTAAGCTTAATATACTATTCTATTGTTCTCTAGAGTTATTTCCAAAATACCAGCATCTGTTTAATATAATAAAACAGTACTGGCGAATCATATTTTATATCGCTCCATTCCGGAGAGATTGCAACCATGGCTGTTATTGCAAAAGATGCTATGGCAAGACCAATCATTATTATTGTTACATATCCTTCAAGGCCTTTTTCTCTCGCCTTGGAATACATGATAAGAACCACATATATAATAGGAAGAAAGAACATCCAGGCATAATCAATAGAATATCGAAGTGACGTTCCACCCATTGTGGTTGTTATATAACACATTGCAAAAGCAACTACCAAAGCTGTCATTACGAAGCCTCTGTTTCCTGTTTCTTTTACGATTCTTCTGCCGGTCCATGGAATCAGAGCAAGCAGCCACATAATAGGATAAGCAAATATTCCCATACAAGCCATGCTGTAGAAGAAGCCCATGTAATTACTACCTGTCATTGTCGGATTTAAGTATGGAAAAACCGAACTTACGCTTGGTGGCATTAACAAGCCTTTGCTTATTGCCACAGGAAGTTTTCCAATATCTGTTATATGGTAGTAACTTGTATCGTACACAGTTAATTGATACCTTGCTCCAAACTCTGTAATACTTCCGAAACGAATATAATTGTAATACATTAGAGCAATTCCAATCACCAAATATGGCAAGGCAAATGTTATTATCTCTTTTATATTTTTTCTGGAAAATATTGCCTTAAAATAATTGCATTTTTTGTGTTCATTTCCACTTGTCTTTCCAACTTTATTTATTCTATTATATCCACCGTTTGTTGCCAGTCCATTTAGAACTATCGGCACAATAATAATTGACGCTAACACAAAGTTTGGTCTGCAGCCTACTGCCAGCGCCATAAAAGTTGCTCCAAGCAGAAGCCTTTTCTTTTTTATTCCTTTTTCGGTAAAGGCATTAAGTATGCAATCAATCCCCATCAAAGCCGAGGCAAGTGCAGATATTGATGCCGCCTCATAGAACTTGCTTCCGTTAATACTATATAATAGGAAGGAGCTGCTAATAAAGCACACAACCAAACTTGCGATTACCCACACATTAACAGGCTTTTTCCAACGGTTGACTATCGTCATTATTAGATTGCACATAAGAAACATGCAAATAACGCACATCATTAATACATATATTTTCGTGCTAATCAGTGCGCCCGTTACCATATAAATAGGAAGATATACAAACAGCACAGGCACAACACCAAAGTAGCAATAATATTTTCCTTTGTAAAAAGCTCTGTCCCACTTGTATTTAATATTGCTTCTTTGCTTCCATTCGTATGGGTTCTTTAACTTGTTAAGTTGTTCAATCTGACTTTGCACAAAATAGGTTCCACTACTACTAACACCATTTATGTCTACTTTTCCATTTGCCAGCGCCACTGTTAATTCCTGATAAGCGTCCATATGGGTGCTAAAATCAAATCCGGTTAGCCGTCCTGCATAATCAAAACAAGCATTAGTCATGCCCGCTAGCAGAACCACAAATCCAACCTGAAGAATCATTATTGTAATGAGTATCTTCCTATTATAATGTATATTTTTTGTTTTATTTACAAACTCAATGCTTCCTGTGAATCTTATAAGGGTAAAAAGCATAATAAAAATCATCATAACTATAGTTCTAATAGCATTAAATTTGAAAGCCTTACTATAATTTACTTTCACATATATTTTACTTATAGAAGATTCTACCGGAACCTCTAAGGTTAGTTTTACAGAATCTGTTTTCCCTGCAAAATGAGTTTTTATATGTCCTGTAGATGCAAGTCCATTTACAAGTGTTACATTGCAGTCGGCTTTCGCGTATTCTACAGTGTTCGCCTCGTCCTTATAATAGACCTTACAGTCAGCAGTTTTCTCTGCCCCATCCATAGATAGGTCCAAATCTTTAATCGCACAGTCGGCATACACAATAACAGAATACAAACGTGTTTCCCCTTCCTTGCTTACTTCCACGTTTCCGTTTTTCGCCTTATTCTTTTCTACTATTTCATTGCTGTCTGAAGTTACGGTGTTTTCAAGTGTCTTAGTATCAAACATTACAGCAAACTTTGGATTATTGTTTTTCTCATAGCTTGTGAAATTAAAAGTAAAAATTTCCAATACCACTGCTGCAAGCAATGCCTGCACAACCCAGAACATATATCTGTTATATTTTTTTAGTTTAATTGATTTCTCTATTTTTCTGTTGAAAATTTTGATAATAAGAACCCCCAAGACAATTCCTATTAAGAACATTAAATATTGCATTTTTGCTCCTTATTGTTTCTGTAACAATTTTACTTTTATTTGGATTTCCTACTCATTGTCATTCTATTGCTAATGTTTATTCTTTTGTTTCGTGATATTCTTTGTCTGTATTCACATTCCAAATATTGCTTTTGTCTTTAATATTATTCACAATATTTTTTACAGTTTCAAAAGATGTAACCATTGAATGATCCATATTGTTATATCTGTGCTGACCGTTTCGACCCACGCAATACAAATTGTCAAAAGTATTAAGGTAATCAATAATTTCATTCATATTTGCATAGCCATCAAAGTATGCCGGATAGGCTTTCTTGATTTTTTCTCTATGAGCATCAAGCACATCCGTTGTCTTAATCACGTCCATTTTGACCAGCTCATTAATTGCAAAATCAATACATTCCTTATCACTCATATTCCAGAATTCATCGCCTTCCCTGCAAAAATATTCCAGTCCTATCCAAACATATTTGTCCGGCTCCTGAACCATGTAAGGCGACCAGTTGTTAAACACCTGAATTCTTCCCAGCTTAACTCCTGTATCCTGAACATAAATCCAGCAATCAGGCACAATATTATTTAAAGTTTTTAATTTAGTTTCGTTTTTCAAATTTAATTTGTCTAAAAGCAAGCCAACTGTGACGAAATCCCTGAAAGGTAAATCTTTTGCTGACTCTTCAACTACCTGCGGTATTTCACTGCCATTTACGCCTGCCACCAAGTCATTAACGGGCATTGAAGAAATAAAAATATCCCCTTCATATTCCACTGTCTGTCCGTTTTCTGTGCAACAAACACTTTTTACTATATTATTTTCCGGATTATGCACTTCTCTGTTTTCCTGATTATGTACTCCGCTATTTTCCTGATTATGCGCTCCTTTGTTATCAGTTTTACCGCCATCTTCCGTATTAATTGTTGTAACCTTGCTGTTAAAAACAATGGTACCGCCCATTTCTTCTATTTCTTTGGCAACCATTTCCCACAACTGGCCCGGTCCATATTTAGGATATATGTATTCTTCAATTAATGAAGTTTCTACTTTTTTGTTTTTTCCACTTGGCATAATCTTGCTGAATACATCTTTTAAAACAGCAGATATTGAAAGTCCCTTTACTCTTTGCGCTCCCCAATCTGCCGAGATTTCCCTAGGGTGTCGGCCCCAAAGTTTCTCTGTATAACCTTCAAAAAACATAGAATACAAAACTCGTCCAAATCTGTTTATATAGAAATTTTCCAAATTATCTTCAGGCAGTTTTCTGAAAACGGAATGTAAATAACTAAAGCCCGCCTTCATAGTTGTTGCAAAGCCCATGTTCTTAATTGTCGCCCATTTAAGAGAGACCGGATAATCAAAGAAATGCTTTGCGTAATAAATTCTTGAAACTCTGTTTCTTACAAGCATTACCCTGTCTTCTTTTTCAGGATCAGGTCCGTTTGTAGCGTAGCTTTTTTCTCTTCCTAAAACCTTATCGTCGTATGATGGCTTCCCCTGTATTGGCATTATATTGTTCCACCAATTATTTACTCTGTCATCTTTGGAGAAAAATCTATGGCCACCAATGTCCATTCTGTTTCCTTTATATTTTACAGTCTGTGAAATTCCTCCAATTCTGTCCGTTTCCTCCAGAATAGTAACTTCATATCCTTTTTGTTTTAATAGTTCGTATCCTGCTGTAAGTCCTGCCGGGCCTGCCCCAATAATAATTACTTTTTTCATTTTACTCTCCATTCTGTTCTTCACTTTGTCATTGTTTGCACACAACTTTATAATTTTATCATATTTCATATTTATTTACCAGCAAAAGAAAAAGTCGAACCTCAACACGAGATTCGACTTTCTTAAACTGCGGGTGACAGGACTTGAACCTGCACGGTCTCCCACTAGAACCTAAATCTAGCGCGTCTGCC
>OGZZ01000207.1_pt1 | contig 44947 bp, 34 predicted proteins | sample 1577021 | NCBI WGS metagenome assembly OGZZ01 (sample SAMEA3541526, study PRJEB24748) | human gut metagenome | biome: human gut; feature: human-associated habitat; material: faeces | place: China | collected 2012
GATACTGTTTAGTATCAGTAAGTTGATACTTTTGAACATAAAAAATACTCCCACCCTCCCCTGTCTGCCACTTCCTATACTTATTTCACAGGCTTGCGTGGAACCAGGGAGAAAATGGGAAAGGAAAAGAATACCATACGTGTGATACTATACGATATCAACTTACTGATACTATATAGTATCAGTAAGTTGATATGAAATGGGGGACAATATTGGTGTAAGGATGTGAAAAGATACCATACGGCTGATACTACTTAGTATCAATAAGGTGATACTGTTTAGTATCAGTAAGTTGATACGAAAACGATAGGATCAGTATGTTTTTCTTTTATTTAGTATCAGTAAGCTGATATGAATTTGTGGAAATATGTGAATTAATACCATACGTGTGATACTGTTTCATATCAATAGGGTGATACTAAATAGTACCAGTAAGCTGATACTAAAATGGATAAATACAGGAAAACGTATCATACGGGTGATACTATACAGTACCATAAAGGTGATACTATCTAATATCATATAGGTGATACTATTTGGACGGATTTACAAGAAAATGTATAGTATCACCATTTTCCCGGTATCTTCCTCGCTACTATCCCGCCTGTACACACTGCCATGTTTTCCTGTATTTTCCCCATATTTCCTATGTTTCCTGTGTTTTTAATAGTATCAGCAGGTGTGTTGTGGAAAATGCGCGGGGGTGGATATGAAAATAGTATCAGTACGGATGCAGGTACTATTGGAAAAAATAGTATCAGCAGAAATCTATCTTTATCCGGGTATTTCCTTACCTAGTATGCAGAAATGGATTTACTGATACTATTTTCCACCGGAAGACTGCTCTCCTGCTATATTCTTCCGGGGCTTTGGAAAGCTGCTACCGGAAAACTTTGTACTGTTTTTTGACCTAGAGGATTTCTTTTTACAAGAGGAAACCTGTTTTGACCACCTATCTTTCGTGAATATGCCTTGTTTTTTGACTGGGGTTTTCTGTCAGAATTGAAAAAAAATAGTATCAGTAACTGGATATAAATGTCAACATCAAAATGTACAAATTTGCTTACCCATCGTCTTGCGTCATGTATTCCCTTAACCGGTAAGCTTTTCCGGTGATGTTTACCACATGTGCATGGTGTAAAATATAATCCAAAATTGTATTTTGCGATGACCTGATCATAAAATACATCATCTCCAGAACAAAAGCCTATATTTATATTCAATGCAGTACTTCGCTTTTCATATTTCAGATCAATCATCTGAAAGAAACGCTTTGCTAGACGCATAAATAAAAAAGGATCTTAGCATTATTTCTAATACTAAGATCTTAATTCACTATCTTAACGTAATAACCCTTTATTCTTTTCCTACACATTCAGAAACATTCACAATAAAATGTTACTCTTTATATATATCATTCAAAGCAATATTGCCTTTTTCTTTAATTGAATCCGTCAAATGATTCGTATATATTTCTATTGTTACCTGTAAATTTTTATGTCCCAATCGTCTTTGTATATATACAAAATCAGCACTACTTTCTCTTAACATCGTTCCATGAGTATGTCTAAGACTGTGTGTATCATACTGTGGGAAATTTAATTGGGTATGAATTATGTGTGAAATATGTTGTGTCGTTCTTGGCGATACATATGACCCATCTTCTCTTCTACAGATAAAATCAACTTTGTTAGTGGTTTCTTCCTGCGATATTCTATTTATCGGCAATACATCATCTGATTTTTTGAATATCATTTCATTATCACAATAATATTGATTATAATATTCATCATAATAATCTTTTGCTTTAAGTTGTTTTTGATGTTCCCTTTTTAATGCTTCAAGCAATATATCATCTACATCTATCGTTCTATACGACCTATACTTGGGTTCTGCAAAATACCAATACCCATTAGAAATAGAAGTTCCATTTGTTCTTTTCTTCTCTTCTTCTGTTCTTTCTCCTGCGTGCCACTGAACTTGCCTGTTGACAGATAGTGTTTTATTTTCAAAATCAATATCTTCCCATACGAGAGCATATATTTCTCCAAGACGCAAACCTGTATGATATCCAATCATAAGAGGTATATAAGCGGATGATCCCTCTGGAAAACGCTCGAATATTTTTTTCATGACATTTTTGGGGATATATACATGTTTTTTATTTCTTGTTTTAACTTCTGGCTGAAGTTTTATAGGGATTACTAATTTTGTAGCTGGTGTGTGTACAATATAATTTCTATCTTCCGCAAAATCAAATGATTTAGTAATTATTCCTTTCACAGATGATATAGTATTTTTAGAAAATCCGTCATTAAACATTTTTGTAATGAAATCTTGTAAATTATCTTTTGTAATGGATTTAAGTCTATAAGACCCCAATTCCGGTTTAATATATAATCTGATTTTCTTTTCATATCCTTTTATAGTAGATTCAACACAATCTAACGCGCAATTTTCTAACCATCGATCAAGAAAATCAGCATATGACATATCAGACGGTTCAACCACTTGTCCAACCTGTTCATAGGCCTGTTGAGCAAGTTTTGCTGCCTCTTTCGCTTCTTTTTTAGTTGTAAAACCCGATTTTGTTTTCCACTTACGTTTACCATCCACAGATGCTATTTCAAATCTGTACTGATAAGAAAAAGTACCGTTCTTGTTCATTCTTTTATCAATTACAATGTCTCTCATACTTGTGAAATACTCCTTTCCAGAGATGGTATGATGAGTATATCACCTCATGTACACATTTTCAACTATATTTTCGCGTACACATTTTAATTCAATGTGTACGTGGCGTGTACATTTTACACTTTTCCAAATGTACACATAATCGTTTGATAAAAGGAAAAAAGGCCTCCGGATTTCTCCGGAGACCCTCAAAGTCTTACTATTACTGACTTTTCTCTTAGAACTTACCAGCCTTTGCAGCTTCTTCTACAGATACTGCAACAGCAACAGTAGCACCAACCATTGGGTTATTACCCATTCCGATCAGACCCATCATCTCAACGTGAGCCGGTACGGAAGAAGATCCAGCGAACTGTGCATCAGAGTGCATACGTCCCATAGTATCTGTCATACCATAAGAAGCAGGACCTGCTGCCATGTTATCTGGGTGAAGTGTACGTCCTGTACCACCGCCGGATGCTACGGAGAAGTACTTCTTACCCTGCTCGATACATTCCTTCTTGTATGTACCTGCAACCGGATGCTGGAAACGTGTTGGGTTTGTAGAGTTACCAGTGATGGAAACACCTACGTTCTCATGATGCATGATTGCAACACCTTCCTGAACATCATCAGCACCGTAACATTTTACAGTTGCACGAAGTCCGTCAGAGTATGCTTTTTCGTACTCAATGTTAAGCTTTGCAGCCTTGTAATCATACTTTGTCTCTACGAATGTAAATCCGTTGATACGGGAAATGATCTGTGCTGCGTCTTTTCCAAGACCGTTTAAGATAACACGAAGAGGTTTCTGACGAACCTTGTTTGCCTTCTCAGCGATACCGATTGCACCCTCAGCAGCTGCAAATGACTCATGTCCAGCTAAGAAACAGAAGCACTCTGTCTCCTCCTCAAGGAGCATCTTACCAAGGTTACCATGTCCTAAACCTACTTTACGATGATCTGCAACAGATCCAGGAATACAGAATGCCTGAAGTCCTTCACCGATTGCTGCGGCAGCATCAGCAGCTCTCTTGCATCCCTTCTTGATTGCGATTGCAGCACCTACAGTGTAAGCCCAGCAAGCGTTCTCGAAACAAATTGGCTGAATCTTCTTAACCTGATCGTAAACGTTCAGTCCAGCGTCCTTTGTAATCTTTTCAGCTTCTTCGATAGAGCTGATACCATAGCTGTTTAAAACAGCGTTAATCTGGTCAATTCTTCTTTCATATCCTTCAAATAATGATGCCATTATATCGTTCTCCTTTCCAATTATTCCTGACGTGGATCGATAATCTTAACTGCATCGTCCACACGGCCATACTGACCCTTGGCTTTCTCCCAAGCTGTGTTAGGATCATCACCCTTCTTAATGAAGTCAGTCATCTTTCCAAGAGAAACGAACTGGTAACCGATTACCTCGTTATTCTCGTCAAGAGCGATACCTGTAACATATCCTTCAGCCATCTCAAGGTAACGAACACCCTTCTCCTTTGTTGCATACATAGTACCAACCTGAGAACGAAGTCCCTTTCCTAAATCTTCCAGACCAGCACCTACAGCAAGTCCGTCATCAGAGAATGCAGACTGTGTACGTCCATATACGATCTGTAAGAAAAGCTCTCTCATAGCTGTGTTGATAGCATCACAAACTAAGTCTGTATTTAAAGCTTCCAGAATTGTCTTACCCTGTAAAACTTCTGCAGCCATAGCAGCTGAATGAGTCATACCAGAGCAACCGATTGTCTCAACTAATGCTTCCTCAATGATACCGTTCTTTACGTTAAGAGAAAGCTTGCAGGCACCCTGCTGTGGTGCACACCAGCCGACACCGTGTGTAAATCCTGAAATGTCCTCAATTTTCTTGGAATGAACCCACTTTCCCTCTTCCGGGATAGGAGCTGGCTCATGCTTTGCGCCCTTTGCTACAGGACACATGTTTTCAACTTCCTTTGTGTAAATCATCTTAAGACTCCTTTCGCATGTTAATTGTAGATAAACTCGTTATCATTCGACATACCGCTAATATTTTTGCATATTTTTTTCCTAAAGTCTAGTGCAAATTCGCACTTTTTTAGATACAACTACTATTTTTCTTTTTTTGCCACAATATGGTCTGCATCCTTGTAGATATGGTTTGCCGGAATCACTCCGCGGACAGAAGAAAGCGGATAGACATTACAATTCGGGCAGATAACCGTACCCGGATTTAAAACAGAGTTGCATCCTACCTCTACGTGATCTCCGAGCATAGCTCCAAATTTCTTAAGTCCTGTTTCAATTTCTTCTCCGGAATCTCTGTTGTCCTTTACAACCACAAGTGTTTTATCCGATTTTACATTGGAGGTAATTGAACCGGCTCCCATATGGGACTTGTAACCGAGAATAGAATCCCCGACGTAATTGTAATGTGGTACCTGTACCGTGTTAAAAATGATATCATTTTTGATCTCCGTGGAATTTCCGACAACCGATCCTTTTCCAATGATCGCACTCCCGCGAATAAATGCACAGTGACGGATCTCGGCATCTTCATCAATAATCAGCGGTCCGTTCAGGCATGCAGTAGGCGCAACGGTTGCACTCTTTGCCACCCAGATATTTTCTCCACGTTTCTCATAAATTTCCGGATCGAGTGTCGGACCGAGCTTTTTGATAAAATCGCTGATTCCTTTTAATGCTTCCCACGGATATGTAAACTGTGAAAGATACTCTCCCGCGATAGACTGTGATAAATCATACATGTTTTTGATTTTTGCGTTTTCCATTTTTTAATCTCCTTACATTTTAATTTTCATGATTACTGATCGTTTTTCTTTCGGACTCTTCCGTTTCCTCCAAAGCCGTTGTTTCCTCTGCGGCTGCTGCTTCCTTCGGCGGTGCCTCCCCCGGATTATCAAAATCAAACGAAATCTGATCATTTTCATATTTCAGGCAGGTGTCAAATGTATTGCCCGCCTTTGAGGTAAATCCGGCAATCTTCTGCTTCGTCTTTCCGGTCGTCAGCAGTTCTTTCATCACTTCTTCGGAAAGTTCCACCTTAGCAACGGTATGCCAGATCTTAAATCCGCACGCACATTCATACCTCCACTGCGTCTTCATCAGCATTTTGCCGCATTTCGGGCATGGCACGGTTGTCTCTTCCGGTTTCGGTTTCTCCGGAAAATCAAATGCGATCTCCCCTTCTTCCGTCAGTTTCAGCGGTGCATCAAATTTCATACCGGTCTTTGCCACAAATCCCGTTATTACCTCTGTCTTCTTTTTCGTCAGAAGCTCTTTCACCTGCGCTTCTTTCAGCCGGACACTTGCGATACTTCCAATCATAAAGCTGCAGCTTTCCTTATCATCTTTTTTATGATTGGCACACATAAATCCAAACGGTGCCACTACAATATCCCCACCACACTTCGGGCACTTCACATCTTTGACTTTCTTTGGCTCAACATTGTCAAAATCAAATTTCAGCCCGGTTACTTTCCCGTTTTCATCTTTTGCGAGAGCTACGCGCGCATCAAATTTCTTCCCTGTTTTTGACTTAAACCCACGCATGGTTTCCGTAATGCCATCGTTTAAAAGCTGCCGGACCTGTGCTTCCGTAAAAGATTTCTCTGCCATCTTCCCAATGGAAAACCTGCAGCTGTTTTCATCGCCCGGCTTATAGTTGGCACATCCATAACCAAAAGAGGTTGCAATGATCTCACCCCCACAGAGCGGACACTTTACATCGCGGATCACTTTCTGTTCCACGCTGTCAAAATCAAATACGATATTCGTCTTTCCCTCTTCGGTTTTCTCCAGTTTCAGACAGGCATCAAATTTTTTACCGGTTTTTGATTTAAAACCGCGCAGGGTATCTGTGTGACCATCCGTCAGGAGCTGCTTTACCGCAGTAACCGGCAGGGTTTTTCCGGCGATCGTTCCAATGGAAAACCGGCAGCTGTTCTCATCGTCCGGTGAAAAGTTTACACATCCATAGCCGAAAGATGTCTTTTTCATCTGTCCGCCACATACCGGGCACTTTACCTCCGGAATAATTTCCGGCTCTACGTCTGAAAAATCAAATGCAATATTAACTTTTCCGTTTTCGTCTTTATCTACCTTAAGTTTTGCATCGAACCGTTTGCCTGCCTTGGATTTAAACCCGCGAATGGTCTGGGTATGCCCCTGTTCGATAAGTTCTTTTACCTGTTCCTCACTCAGCTGAACACCTGCAATTTCGCCAATATTAAAATTACATCCTGTTTTATCATTCTTATAATTCGCACATCCATAGCCAAATGGCGTGGTTACAAGTTCTCCACCGCATGCCGGGCATCTGACACCGATTTTTCTTCTCGCACCGGCACCCCTTGCATGTTTCCCGGCAAAATTACTGATGCGTTCCGCAAGCGGTTCCCGCAGATCCTGTCCGATCATCTTTTCCGTTTCGGTACGGATGAAATCTTCCAGTTTCGTCCGGTAATCCCAGAAATCCACGGTTCCCCGTGTAATTCCATCAAGTCCCTTTTCCCAGGAAGCTGTCATCTTCGGGTTCAAAAGTGCCGGGACGGTCATGCTCACCACTTCAAATACCATCTCCCCGAGATTTTCCGGTGTGAGCACCTGCGTCCGTTTATTCAGATTGAGGTAATGGATACGGACCAGTTTCTTAATGATCTCCGCACGGGTGGCAGAAGTACCAATTCCCGAACCTTTGATCTGTTCCCGAAGCTCTTCATCCTCAATCAGCTGTCCTGCATTTTCCATGGCAAGCACCATGGAACCGGAGGTGTACCGCTTCGGCGGTGAAGTTTTTCCCTCTTTCACCTCATATCCATCCACGGAAATCTCATCGCCCTTTTTCAGCTGATCTGCCAGATGTAGCAGTTCCTTCGGATCCGAATCTTCTTCCTCTTTCTTTGGAATTCCTGCAATTTCCAAATAACCGGGTGTCTTTAACACACGTGCGGACGCATAAAAACGTTCCTTCTTTTCCCCCACATCCACAACAGCCGTCATTTTTACATTCTGATATTCTGCCGCCGGATAAAACACACTGAGAAATCTCCGCACGATCAGATCAAATACCGATTTCTGCAGAGTATTCAGTTTCCCAAGCTCCGTGAGCTGACCGGTCGGAATGATCGCATAGTGGTCTGTCACTTTAGCATCATCGGTATACTGCGTTCCTGCAATATTTCCATACAGCTTTCTGTCGAGAATCTGCTCCACAAAATCCGAAGTCGGCTCATATCCCCGCAGACGGCTGATATTTTTATGGATTTCCTTTGCCACCGGAGTGGAAAGCACACGCGCATCGGTACGCGGATACGTTGTCAGTTTCCGTTCATACAGATCCTGCGCCACCTGTAAGGTTTCATCCGGGCTGATCTTGAATCGTTTTGCACATTCTGCCTGCAGCTCTGCCAGATTAAATAGTAACGGTGCCCGTTTTCTGGAAATATTTTTTTCGATGGATTCCACAATCGCAGGATGTCCCTGCACGCGGTCAATCAATGCCAGTGCATCCTTCTTTTCCCGAAATCCGTTTTCCTTATACAAAAGCGGCGATGCAAAGTACCCTGATCCCTCGACGGCTTTCCACTCGCCCTGGACATGTGCATCTGTAAAATTTCCGACAACACGATAAAACGGTGTCTCCTTAAAATTGCGGATCTCGCGCTCACGGATCACGACCATCCCAAGCACACAGGTCATCACGCGCCCGACCGCAATAGCGGTGTAGGAACGGGTTCCTGCCGCATTGTTTAACAATCCTCCATATTTTACCGACATTACACGGGAAAAATTAATGCCCATGGCATAATCTTCAATGGTACGCATAATACCGGATTTTCCGAGATTTTCATAGGCAGACATCGGTTTTGCTTCCCGGATTCCCCGTTGGATCTCTTCCTCTGTCTGCGAATCGATCCAGACCCGGAGTTCCTCCATGCCGTCTCGCACACCGCCGAAATTGCGGATATTTTCCTCGATCGTCTGTCCTTCTTTTCCGGCATCTCCTGCCCAGTAGACACGGTCGATATCCTCACGCATTAACATTCCGTGAACCACATCATACTGCCGGCTGACATCTTTGATCACATCATATTTATATTCTTTTGGAAGAAATGGCAGATCTTCCAGTTTCCACTTTTTGTATTTTATATCATAACTTTCCGGATATACCATGGCTACCAGATGTCCCACGCACCAGGTGATTACATACTTCTGGTTTTCCAGATAGCCATCCCTGCGGCCTCCGCTCACCCCGAGAACTTTTGCAAATTCCTGGGCAACAGACGGTTTCTCCGTTATGATCAGTGACTTTCCCATCTTCTATCCCCTATTGGCAAACTTTTTCTATAATTCGTTCATATCAATCAGTTCAAACCGGTCATCCGTTTTGGCATGCTCCGCCAGCATCGGTTCAAACCGGGTTGCAGAGAATAAAAAGATATGCTCCGAACGGATTTTTGCCTTTTCCATGTTCTGATACAGTTCCTCGCACATCTGCGATGTCAGCTGTGGCTGATCCCAGTTACATAGTCCCACAATATTTCTGCGGTCTGTGCTCTGGGCAATAATATCAATGTTTCCTGTCTTTCCAACCCAGGTTCCGATCTTATGAACCGGAAACGGCATGCGTCCCATCTGATTCAAAAGCATCATATACTCCATGCAGACATTCCGGAAATAACGTTTCAGATATGTGCCAAGTTCCGGTGCAATGTAGCGATCGTAAAATTCATGCGGTTTCAGTAGATAAAGATCTGACATATGCGGAAATATAAATTTAAACCAGAAATTAATAAATGTATCTTTGATCTGGTATACCCCTTTTTTGGCATTCTCCCAGCCGCCGGTCTGAAACGACTGCACTTTCTCTACAATATCAAAATGGCTGAGATTTTTCATATAAACACTGATCTTCGCACGGGAATATCCGGTTTTTGCATACAGGTCATTCAGTTTATTGTATCCCTGTGCAATTGCAGATAAAATTGTGTTATAGACGGAAAGTTCACGCAATTCTGCCGAAATTTTCTGTTCTGCCATATGAAACAGATATCCCCCCTCCGTCAGCACAAGCCGGTAAATATTCTCCCTGTATGAAATTTCCGGATTCCATGCTTCCATAAATCCCGGCACCCCACCGATGGTTCCATAAATACGGATACAGTCGCTGACCGAAAGTGCCGGAAATGTCCGGACAACTTCCAGAAAATTCAGATCTTCCACTTTATGCAGCACATCAATACGACGGAATCCGTCCCCGAACGCATCTTTTGCATCCTGCGTGGCCCATACAATGGAAGAAGACGCCAGAATGATCATCACCGGTCCCGGATAAAGCCGTTTCATCTTCAGTTTTAAAATACTTTTGACAAATTCCGGATCTCTTTTAATTGCATACTGTGCCTCATCAATCACAATCACCAGTTTTGATGCATCTCCGCTTTTTACCCGGTTAAAAAATTCATCATAGGAATATCTGCTCAGCTTCATCTGAAAAGCATTTTGAATTTCTTCTCCCATTTTCTGCATCTGTTCCTGTGCGGAAAGCTGTCTGCATCGATAATAAAAATACTTTTTCCCCACACAGAATTCTTTGATCAGCTGTTCTTTCCGGCAGTCCATCCCTCCATACAAAAGCATCAGCTGGTTTCCCGATTTTGCATACCAGCCTTCCAATTCTTTGAGATCTGTTTTTTTTGCGTTCATCCCGATTCCTCCGTACAAAATTCCTTCTGCTAAAAGAAATTATATCACTGATTAATATCTCTCACAAGGTTTTCGGCAAAAAGAAAGAAGTGCAGTTTTTGCACTTCTCTCCAAAAATCCGTATTTCAATTTACTGCTTATTTCTTTGTGATATATCCCTGTGCCTTTAACAGCTCTGCACATAAAACTGCACCACCGGCTGCACCACGAACGGTATTGTGAGATAATCCAACGAATTTCCAGTCATATACGGTATCCTCTCTCAGACGTCCGACAGAGATTCCCATGCCATGCTCAAAGTTTACATCCAGACTGACCTGTGGACGGTTATCCTCTTCTAAGTACTGGATGAAATGTTCTGGTGCACTCGGAAGCTTCAGCTCCTGTGGCACACCACTGTAATTCTTCAGTGCTTCGATCAGCTGCTCTTTGGTTGGCTTCTTCTTGAATTTAACAAATACCGCTGCTGTATGTCCGTTTAATACCGGCACACGGATACACTGGCAGGTAATGACTGGTGAAGTTGCAGGAACAATCTGCTTCTTTGCATCATCTACATGTCCCCAGATACGCAGAGGCTCTTTCTCAGACTTTTCTTCCTCACCACCGATGTATGGAATAATGTTTCCAAGCATCTCCGGCCAGTCCTTGAACGTCTTTCCTGCTCCGGAAATAGCCTGATAGGTAGTGGCAACTACTTCATATGGCTCAAACTCTTTCCATGCAGTCAGAACCGGCGCATAACTCTGGATGGAGCAGTTTGGCTTTACTGCTACGAAACCGCGCTTTGTACCAAGACGCTCTTTCTGATACTTAATAACTTCCATGTGCTGTGGATTGATTTCCGGAACTACCATCGGCACATCCGGTGTCCAGCGGTGGGCACTGTTGTTGGAAACAACCGGTGTCTCTGTCTTTGCGTAATCTTCCTCGATCTTTTTGATCTCGTCCTTTGTCATGTCTACAGCAGAAAATACAAAGTCGACCTGAGAAGCTACCTGCTCTACCTCATTTACATTCATTACTACAATATTCTTTACAGCTTCCGGCATTGGAGTATCCATTTTCCAACGGTCTCCCACTGCCTGCTCATAAGTCTTTCCTGCACTTCTTGGGCTTGCTGCAATCGTGGTAACCTCAAACCATGGATGATTCTCCAGCAAAGAGATAAATCTCTGTCCTACCATACCTGTTCCGCCAAGGATACCAACTTTTAACTTCTCACTCATTTTTCCAATCTCCTCTGTTCTTTTCTTTATACGCGGACACCTGTCTTTTACAGAAAAACATTTTTGTTTTTTGTCCGTGTTACACGAACATGTGTCTTTATAGGAAATATATTACTTGAAACCAGGTAAAATTACAAGGAACAAATTGTCCTAAATAAATAAAATATTCCTCAAATATATGTAGGACTTGCACAATCTGAAATACCGACTAAGCGGTATTTCATGCAATATATCAGAGATGTACCGCAATAACGTACATCGCATCGACAAGCGATTCTGCATGCGATGTACTCCTTTTGTCTCATTTTTTCTCCAGATATGCCTCTTCGATTGCGATCACTTTCTTCATCGCCTCTTCCCCTGGTGCACCGATCGTCAGACGCTTGTTGACACAGGTTTCCATGGAGATTGCATCATAGACATTCTCCTCAAATACTGGAGAAAACTGTTTTAATTCTTCCAGACTCATATCGTCAATCGGCATCTGTTTGTCCAGACAGTACAAAACAATACGTCCGATAATTCCATGCGCATCGCGGAACGGAACCCCGTGATTTACAAGATAATCGGCAGCATCCGTCGCGTTGGTAAAGCCGTGAGCGGCACTCTTTCTCATAACATCCTTATTGAATTTCATGGTATCAAGCATGCCCGTGAATAACGCAATACAGCCTTTCGTTGTGTCGATGGCATCAAAGGAAAGTTCCTTGTCTTCCTGCATGTCTTTATTGTAAGCAAGCGGAATCCCCTTCATTGTGGTCAGAAGCGACATGAGCGCGCCATACACACGCCCGGTCTTGCCTCGGACAAGTTCTGCAATATCCGGATTTTTCTTCTGTGGCATGATACTGCTTCCGGTACTGTATGCATCATCAATCTCTACAAATTTGTATTCGTTGGAATTCCAGATGATGATTTCCTCGGAGAAGCGGCTTAAATGCATCATAATGGTTGCCATGGCAGACAGATATTCGATCAGGTAATCGCGGTCGGAAACACCGTCCATACTGTTTAAGGTCGGTCCGTAAAAGCCAAGAAGCTCTGCAGTATATTCGCGGTCAAGCGGATAGGTTGTTCCTGCCAGTGCGCCGGAACCGAGCGGGCAGTAATTCATGCGCTCATAAATATCGTGCATACGGGAACGGTCACGCTTAAACATTTCAAAGTACGCCCCCATATGATGTGCGAGTGTGATCGGCTGCGCTTTCTGCAAATGGGTAAATCCTGGCATAATCGTCTGCGTATTTTCTTTCATAATGCGAAGCAGTACCTGCAGCAGCTGTTCCAGCAGTTCATCCGTCTCAAGAACCTGCTGCCGGGTATACAGACGCATGTCCAATGCCACCTGATCATTTCTGCTTCGTCCGGTATGCAGTTTCTTTCCGGTATCTCCCAGACGGTCAATAAGGTTTGCTTCCACAAAACTGTGAATATCCTCATATTCCGAAGTGATGGCAAGCTTTCCGCTCTCCACATCCGCAAGAATTTCCTGTAAACAGGAAACAATCGCCTGCATCTCTTCCTGTGTCAGAATGCCCTGCTTTCCAAGCATACGCACATGTGCAATGGAACCCTCAATATCCTGCTTGTAAAATTTCTGGTCAAACGAAATGGATGCATTAAAATTGTAAACCAGCTGGTCTGTCTCCTTCGTAAATCTTCCGCCCCATAACTGTGCCATATCTAAATTCCTCTCTTTCTTAAATTCTTTGTTTTTTTTATAAAATCTGTTCTTCCTGCTGTCTGCGCAGTTCGATTTCACGGTCGCGGTCACGCTTGGAATACACACACCCACAGTAGTACTGCCGGTACATGTGATACTCCTTAGAAATTTCGGTCGACTTTTTATAGCCTTCCTTCTTTTTAAAATCCGAAAACAGATAACGGACACCAAAGGTATCTGCCAGTTCTGCTCCGATCTGATTTAACTTTTCCGCATTTTTCAGCGGACTGATGGATAGTGTTGTCGTAAAGAAATCAAATCCATGCGCTTTTGCATAGGACGCAGCCTCGGAAAGCCGCAGCCGGTAACAGGCAAAACAGCGCTCTCCCCCTTCCGGGATCTCTTCCATGCCCTTTGCCATATCGTAAAACCGCTGTGTATCGTATGCACCTTCCACAAAAGAAACCGGATATTTTGTAGGAAACTCAGCAATAAAACGTTCCTGCTCCTTTGCCCGCATATGATATTCTTCCGGCGGATAAATATTGGGATTGTAATAAAATACCGTTACATGGAAATGTTCTGCAAGACATGCAATACAATAAGAACTGCACGGTGCACAACAGCTGTGCAAAAGGAGGCTTGGAGCCTCCCCTGCCGTACAGTTTTCACGGATCAGATCTTCCATTATTTTCTGATAATTTTTTTTATTCATCTTTCATCTGTATACATCTGATTAAAAATTTCTTTTCCGGTCTGCGTCTGGAAAATTTGCTGATATGCCTGTTCAATTCCGTGACGATTGACGTCATCTTCATATAAATTGACCAGAAAATCTGCCTCCACCAGAATCTGATAATCCAGTCCTTCGATATTATCATATGTATGATGATGTCCGATCAGATAGCAGATACGGTCGATCAGATAATTTTCAATTCCCACATCAGAAAGCATTCTCTGTGCCACAATCGGTCCTTCCTGCTCCTGCAGCTTTCCGTCACACCGTCCATACTTTTCTTCTGCCGGACGGATTCCAATGTCATGGGTATAAGCGGCTGCTTCCAATATAAAAAGGGATGTCTCGTCAAGCCCTTCTTTTGTTCCGATGATTCTTGCGAAACTATGCACTTTCATGAAATGCTGAATCCGTTTCGGATCTCCGGAAAAAAAGGCGATCATCTGTAAAAACAGCTCATCCAGCTGTTGCCTGCTGTAATAACTACTGTCACTACTGTCCATTGTGTGTTTCTCCTTTATCTAACATCTGCAGTGCAAACGTCGCTGCAATGTAAACAACTGCACATAAAATAATCAATACTGTTTTTTTCCCGGCAACACCGGCACAAAGTTCTGCCAGAATAAGAAGTCCATGCACCCAGAGTTCCGCATGATGCAGCATCACTGCAATAACTGCCTCAATGATAACAAGCAGACACATAGGAACTACCGGAACGTTAAGGACTCTCACCCCTACAATCACCATAATTGCAACAATTGCTGCAAAGGCCAGTAATGTCGGTACCTGAAACGTCTTTTTGTTCTTGTCCATTTTTTACCTCAACCTTTATTCTTATTTTCTTTGTCTGCGCCCATTATACCAATTTCATGCCTAAGAAACAAGCACTTTTTAAAGTAAAAAAGACACGTCTTCCATCGGATACCCGATACAAAACGTGTCTGAAACGAAGCCAATAAGGGGACTCGAACCCCTGACCCACGCATTACGAATGCGTTGCTCTACCAACTGAGCCATATTGGCAAAACGTACTTGTATATAATACCAAAACCGATTCAGAAAATCAACTGTTTTTTCATAAAATTTATATTAAAAAAAGATTGACTTTTCACATGGATTCTGTAGAATAGAAATTGTTGAGTTTATAATCAGTAAACAAAAAATCAACTAACAATCATGTTTCATAAATTTACGGGAGGCATGCCATGGACATTGGACACCGCATGAAAGAACTGCGCATCCAGTACGGACTGACGCAACAGGAGCTGGCGGACCGTGCCGAGCTGACCAAGGGCTTTATCTCACAGTTGGAACGAAACCAGAACTCTCCGTCCATCGGAACTCTTCTGGATATCATCCAATGCCTTGGTACGACACCAGCAGAATTTTTTACAGATGAAGAGCCGGAACAGATTGTTTTCAAACAGGAAGATTATTTTGAAAAAACCGACGAAGAAAAACACTGCTGTATTGAATGGGTCGTTCCCAATGCACAGAAAAACCAGATGGAACCGGTTCGTCTGACTTTACACGCCGGTGGACGGTCAGAAGTTTATCAGCCCCATGAGGGGGAGGATTTCGGTTATGTAATCAAAGGAAACGTCCGTATCCACTATGCCGGGCAAAACCAGACGGTACATGCCGGGGAATCTTTCTATTTTAAAGCAGGAAAAAAGCATTATCTGGAAAACACCGATTCGAGAGATGCCGTCATCATCTGGGTGACTACCCCACCAAATTTTTAAGAGGACAAACGTATGAGTAAACATTTAATTGATTTTATTGGAATTTCCAAATCCTACGATTCCAATCTTGTGTTGGATGATTTAAATCTGTATATCCGGGAGAATGAATTTCTGACCCTTTTAGGTCCGTCCGGATGCGGAAAAACTACAACCCTGCGTCTGCTGGGAGGCTTTGAAAGCCCGGACAAGGGACAGATTCTGTTTGACGGACAGGATATCACAGCTCTTGCAGCCAATGAACGGAAACTGAATACCGTTTTTCAGAAGTATTCTCTTTTCCCGCATATGTCCATCGCCGAAAACATTGCATTCGGCCTTAAAATAAGTAAGAAAAGCAAAGCATATATTCAGGATAAAATCAAATATGCCTTAAAACTGGTCAATCTGGAAGGATTTGAAAACCGTTCGGTCGATTCTCTCTCCGGTGGTCAGCAGCAGCGTATCGCCATCGCCCGTGCGATTGTAAACGAGCCAAAAGTCCTTCTTCTGGATGAACCGCTTGGTGCACTTGATTTAAAACTGCGCCAGAACATGCAGTATGAGCTCATCCGTCTGAAGGAAGAACTGGGAATTACTTTTGTATACGTCACCCATGACCAGGAAGAGGCTCTGACCATGTCCGATACCATCGTTGTCATGAATCAGGGATATATCCAACAGATCGGTACTCCGGAAAACATTTACAACGAACCGGAAAACGCATTTGTTGCCGATTTTATCGGACACAGCAATATCATTGACGGAACCATGATAAAAGATGAACTTGTAGAGATTCTCGGTGCCCGTTGGGCATGTGTCGACAAGGGATTCGGCAATAACAAGCCGGTCGACGTTGTCATCCGTCCGGAAGATGTAGAACTGGTCGATCCTTCGGAGGGAACGCTGCAGGGCGAAGTAACCTCCCTGATTTTTAAAGGCGTTCACTATGAACTTGATGTCATGGCCGGCGGCTATGAATGGCTGGTTCACACCACCAGATTTGTTCCGGTCGGCACCAAAGTCGGCATCAAAGTAATCCCGTTCAATATCCAGATTATGCATAAGCCGGAATCTTCCGATGAAAAGGCGGTGGAGATCGATGCGTAAATTCAAACAGCAATTTCTTGCCGGTCCATACCTCATATGGATCATTGGTTTTATCCTCCTGCCGCTTATCATGATTCTTTACTATGCATTTACAAACGGCGATGGCAGTTTTACGTTATCCTATATCACAGCGATAGCAGATGAAACCAACCGCAAAGCCATGGGACTTTCCCTGAGACTTGGAATTATATGCACCATCGTGTGCCTGGTTCTTTCCTATCCGCTGGCAATGATTTTAAATAATATGAAAATCAAAAATCAGGGACTGGTTGTTTTTATCTTTATGCTTCCGATGTGGATGAACTTTATGCTCCGTATTCTGGCATGGAAACTTCTGCTTTCCAAAAATGGTGTAATCAACTCCATTCTCACAGGTTTCGGGCTTTCCCGCATCAATATCATAAATACACCAACAGCAGTTGTCCTTGGCATGGTATACGACTTCCTGCCATTTATGCTGCTGCCAATCTACAACTCCATGACACGAATCCGTAAAGACTGGATTGAGGCGGCCCGTGATCTGGGTGCCGGAAATGTAACCATCTTTTTAAAGATTATCCTTCCGCTTACCGTATCCGGAATCATCAGCGGAATCGTCATGGTATTTGTCCCGTCACTTACCTCGTTTGCAATCTCGCAGGTATTAGGCGGTGGTCATGTTCTTTTAATCGGAAATGTGATCGAACAGGATTTTATGCAGGGTATGCAATGGAATGCCGGAAGCGGTCTTTCCTTTGTTCTTATGATTTTTGTGATTGCAAGTATGACTATTGTAAATATATTTGATAAAGAAGGGGAGGGAACATCCATATGTTAAAAAAATGTGCATCCCGGATCTATATGGTCCTGATTTTTGCCTTCCTTTACCTTCCGATTATTGTGTTGATTGCTTTGTCTTTCAACGATTCCCGTTCCAAGGTAAAATGGGGTGGCTTCACGCTCCGGTGGTATACCGGCTGTTTTCAGGACGAAAAGATTATGACTGCATTTGTCACAACTTTGCAGGTCACTTTCCTGTCCGCAATTATTTCCACACTGATCGGAACACTTGCCGCGCTCGGCATAGCCGCCATGAAAAAACGGCACCAGACCATTTATCTCGGCGCGACCAATATTCCGCTTCTGAATGCGGATATCGTAACCGGTATCTCCATGATGCTTTTGTTTGTGAAATTTATCGACCTCGGATTTGTGACGGTTCTTCTGGCGCACATTACTTTTAGTATTCCTTATGTTATTTTAAATGTGCTTCCGAAAATGAAACAGACAAACCGCAGCACCTATGAGGCGGCACTTGATCTCGGAGCAACGCCGCTGTATGCATTTTACAAAGTCACCTGGCCGGAAATCCGTCCCGGTGTGTTCTCCGGATTTATGATGGCAGTCACCATGTCACTGGATGATTTTTCCATCACCTATTTTACCAAAGGAGCCGGGGTCAATACCCTCTCCACCATGCTCTACACAGAACTTCGCAAAGGAATCAAACCGGAATTGTATGCACTTTCCACGATTCTGTTCTTTGCCGTTCTGCTCATTCTTCTTGCCGGAAATGTTTATCCGGGGAAGAAGCGTGTTGCAGCCAAATAAATTTTCCATTGGAATTTTATTCCAGCCGAAAGGAGTCCTATTATGAAAAAAAGAATTTTCTCTGTCCTCTTAATTTCTGCTCTGGCAGTCAGTGCACTCACTGCCTGTGGGGGATCTTCCTCTGCGAAAAAAAGCGGACAGACCTTAACCGTTTTAAATTACGGAAAATATATCGATGAGTCCGTAGTCAAACAGTTTGAAAAAGAAACCGGTATCACCGTCAAATACGAAGAATATGAAAGTCCGGAAGAAATGTATACCAAATACAAAGCTGGTTCCATCAACTATGATGTAATCTGCTCTTCCGAATATATGGTTGAGCGTCTGATCAACGAGGGCGAAGTTCTCGAAGAAGATTACGATGCCATGGACAACTACAAAAATCTGGATCCAACGATCCTTGATATGTCTGCTTCCTATGACAAGAATCACACTTACTCCGTTCCATATTTTTACGGGACTCTTGGCCTTCTCTACAACAAAACAACCATTGATGCCAAAACCGTATCAAGCTGGAACTGCCTGTGGGATCCTACCTATGAGGATGAAATCATCATGGAAAATTCCGTCCGTGATACGTTTGCCCCTGCACTGATCTCCAAAGGGTATTCCTTAAACGATACCGATGAAAATCATCTGCGGGAAGCCCTCGACATATTAAAAAAGCAAAAAGATGATAAAATCGTATATGCTTACTATGTAGACGAGACAGCCGATGCCATGATCGGAGAAGAAGCCTCCATCGCACTGTGCTACTCCGGCGAGGCTGCACTGGCCATGGCAGAGAACGACAATCTGGATTATTCGGTTCCAAAAGAGGGATCCAACCTCTGGATCGATTCCTGGTTCATTCCAAAGTCCTGCACTAACCAGACCAACGCTTTAAAATTCTTAAATTTCTTGTGCAAGGATGATATCGCAGAAAAGAATTTCGAATATGTGCAGTATGCCTCTCCGATTACATCTGTGGTAGAAAATCAGGACGCTGACGTAAAAAATAACGAAGCTATCAATCCTTCCAGTGACACGATAAAAAGATGTGAAATCTATAAAGCATTAAGTGATGATGATTCCGCCAAGTACACAAAGCTGTGGCAGGAACTTCTCTCTTATTAAAAAACCGAGAAAAATGATTGCAATTTCAGTCAAAACATGCTAAAGTAAATCCACGGTGTCTGGTTAACACCGTGGATTTTTCATCTTCGGAAACGGTCATTCCGAAATTTCCCATATATACATTTGTTTTCAATTACATATGAACTATCAGGAATTTTTAACAACGATCCGTACACAGCTTTCTCTGCGTATCGAGACAGGTGTCACTTTAGACATTCGTTCCTTTACCAAAAATAACGGAACACATTACGATGGTCTGGTACTTCTCCATCCGAAGAAAAACGTGTCACCTGCGATCTATCTGATGCCATACTATCATCGCTATCTGGAAGGGGTATGCCTTGAAGAAATCTGTGAAGATATTCTTCATACCTATCAGGCGCATGCCCCGGAAGAAAATTTTGACACGTCCTACTTTACCGATTTTTCCCGTGCCAGCGAGCACATCGTCATGCGTCTTGTAAGCTTTGAAAAAAATCAGGAACTGTTAAAAGAGGTTCCGTTTTTCCGCTATCAGGATCTGGCCGTAATCTTTTACTGTCTGCTCCATGCAAGTGCCGAAAACCAGGCAAATATTCTGATCCACAATCATCACTTAAACCTTTGGAAAACCGACAAAGAAACGCTCTACCGGCTTGCGAAGAAAAACACGCCACAGCTTCTTCCCCCACAGCTTACCCCGATGAGCAGTCTTCTCAAAGAAATACAGCTCGTCGCGGAAACTCCACTCCCGGAAGCAGCCCCGCCACTGTATGTTCTGACCAATACGTACCGGACCAACGGTGCAACCGTTCTCCTCTACGATGACATCTTAAAAGAACTGTCCGATTTGTTTGAAAAGGATCTGATCATTCTGCCAAGCAGTATTCACGAAGTACTGATTCTTGCCGCCGATGAAAACGACAGGCAGAATCTCGACCATTACACCGCAATGGTAAAAGAAGTGAATGCCTCACAGCTTCAGGATGAAGAAATTCTGTCCGACCATGCCTACTATTACTGCCGGCACAGCCATCTGCTGACCATGCCGCAGCCGGTCTGCACTTCATAGATTATATTTCCAGACACAAAATCCCCGCAGAAAAAATTCTGCGGGGAACATCTATTACATTTCTACCAGTTTATCATATAGCTTCTCATATGCATGTGCCGAAGCATTCCAGGAAAAATTGCGATCCATCGCACGATAGATCAGTTCTTTCCATGCGGCCTTTTGTTCATGCTCCACACGATACGCATACCGGACAATATCTGCCATTTCCTGTGCATTAAAATTCGCAAATGAAAAACCACATCCTGTATTTTCATATTCATTGTATGGTTCTACCGTATCCCGGAGTCCTCCGGTTTCACGCACGATCGGAAGTGTTCCGTAACGCATGGCAATCATCTGTGCCAGCCCGCATGGTTCAAACATGGAAGGCATCAGCAGCACATCACTTGCCGCGTATATATGGTGCGAACGCTCCTCGGTAAATCCGATATGTACGCTTACCTTGTCCGGATACTTACTCTGATAATGGTGGAACATATTTTCATACTGGCTCTCTCCGGAACCAAGAACCACCAGCTGTATATCCATTTCGGTTAAAAGTTCATCCAATACGCAGCCGATCAGGTCAAATCCTTTCTGGCTGGTCATACGCGATACGATTCCGATCAGGAAAGCATCCTCCCTGACTGGAAGCCCAAGTTCTTTCTGTAATGCAGCTTTGTTTTCTTTTTTCCCACTCACTGCATCTTTTTTCGAATAATTTACCGGAATATAAGGATCTGTCTGTGGATTATATTCTTCATAATCAATTCCGTTTAAAATACCATAAAGGCGATCCTTTCGGGCAGTCATCAGGCCACTTAAGCCCTCTCCCCCTTCTACGGTCGTAATCTCATTTGCATACGTCGGGCTGACGGTAGTAATATAATCTGCATATACCACGCCACCCTTTAAGTAATTTGCCTCCCCATAAGATTCCAGTTCATATGCATTGAAAATGTGTGCCGGAAGTCCTGTAATATCCATTATCTCCTGAATTCGCCAGCGTCCCTGAAACTGCAGGTTATGAATCGTAAACACGGTTTTGATTCCCGCATAAAAATTATCATCTCCAAATACCGTATGCAGAAACACCGGAATAAGTCCTGTCTGCCAGTCATTGCAATGGATAATGTCCGGGGCAAAATCAATATACGGCAGACTAGCAAGTACTGCCTTGGAAAAATATGCAAACTTTTCCACATCTTCATAGATATTGTTGTATGGAGATTCTCCTGCGAAATAAAATTCATTGTCCACAAAATAAAAGTGAACACCATGATATTCTGACTCGAAAATTCCAACATACTGCCTGCGCCAGTTCAGATTTACATAAAAATGGCACAAAAATTTTAAATTTGGAAGAAATGAGCGATCCATGCAGGCGTATTTCGGAATAACTACCCGCACATCATACTCTTTTTTGTCAAAATATTTCGGAAGTGATCCGACAACATCGGCAAGACCCCCGGTTTTCACATATGGCACTGCCTCTGATGAAACAAACAGAATCTTCTTCATACACAACACTCCTTTACTTACCCTTCATCTGTAATCGTATTTTGTCCGTAATAAGAGCGATAAATTCCGAGTTGGTCGGTTTTCCTTTTCCATTACTGATGGTATATCCGAACAGATCATCCAACGTATCCATCTTGCCACGGCTCCATGCTACTTCAATTGCATGACGGATGGCACGCTCGACACGGCTTGGTGTCGTATCAAATTTCTTTGCGATCCCCGGATATAAAATTTTCGTAATAGAATTTAACATGTCCATATTCGTCACAGACATGATGATTGCCTCCCGCAAATACTGGTATCCCTTGATATGTGCCGGAACCCCAACCTCATGAATTATCTCTGTGACATCCTCTTCCAGTGTCTGTAACGAGTACTTTTCCGATTTCTTTTCCATCTCAACCGGTCTGCCAATTTCTTTTCGTACTTTGTTTTTTCGACGGTTGAGTGTCTTGATCCGGTCCAAAACAATATTCCGGTCAAACGGCTTCATAATATAATAATCTGCTCCCCGCTCAAACGCATCTTCGGTAATTTTTTCATTGCTGATTCCGCTGATCATCAGAAATGTCGGCCGGTTTTTTAGCGTGTGATCTGCCCTGATCCTGTCAAGGACTGCCAGACCGTCCAGTTTCGGCATAATAATATCCAATAATACAACATCCGGTTCTTTTTCCCTGATCAGATGACAGGCTTCTTCTCCATCCTTCGCTATCCCGATCAGGTGCAGTTCATCATCACTGGTTACCATTTCTTCCAATAAGTCACGCATAACCTCGTTATCATCTGCAATTGCGACATTTAGTTTTCCCATGTAGGCCTCCTAGAATGTCAAATTCAGTCAAAAATAAGCATACCAGAAAGCACTGTCCGATTTTGTCAAAATTTGTCGATAAATACAGTTAAACTATAGCACAACTGCCAATTTATTTCAATGTCTTATGCATTCTCTTCGAACTGGGAATTATACAGATCTGCATAAAATCCCTTTTGTGCCAGAAGCTGTTCGTGTGTCCCCTGCTCTATGATATCGCCATCTTTCATCACCAGAATCAGATCCGCATTTCTTATCGTAGAGAGTCGATGCGCAATGATAAAGCTGGTCCGTCCACGCATCAGATTATCCAATGCCTTCTGAATCCGCACTTCGGTACGGGTATCTACCGAAGAGGTTGCCTCATCCAGAATCAGAATCGGGTTATCCGCAAGGATAGCACGTGCAATTGTAAGAAGCTGTTTCTGTCCCTGGGAAACATTACTTGCATCCTCGTTTAACTCCATCTGGTAGCCACCCGGAAGTGTCTGGATAAAATGGTGGGCATGTGCGGCTTTTGCCGCCTCAATCACTTCCTCATCTGTGGCATCTAAACGGCCATACCGGATGTTTTCCATGATAGATCCCTTAAACAGCCAGGTATCCTGCAATACCATACCAAATGCATCCCGAAGTTCCTGACGGTTAAAGTCGCGGATATCATGCCCATCCACCTGAATGGCTCCGCCTGTCACATCATAGAAACGCATAAGCAGTTTGACCATTGTGGTTTTTCCTGCTCCCGTTGGTCCGACAATTGCAATTTTCTGTCCAGGTGTTACATGAGCGGAAAAATCCCTGATAATGATCTGGCCCGGATTGTATCCGAAACTTACATGGGAAAAATCCACGTAACCATCCACATGGTCGAGATGCACAGCATGTTCAACCGTCAGTTCTTCTTCCTCTTCGTCCAGAAATTCAAATACGCGCTCGGAGGCTGCAGACATCGACTGCAGCATATTTGCCACCTGCGCAATCTGCTGGATCGGCTGAGTAAAATTCCGGACATACTGAATAAATGCCTGAATTTCACCAACCCCGATGGTTCCGCGGATTGCCAGAAGTCCTCCGGAAATTGCCACTCCGACATAACCGAGGTTTCCGACAAACTGCATGATCGGCTGCATCAGTCCGGATAAAAACTGGGACTTCCATGCCGATTGAAACAGAATCTGATTGGTATCTTCAAATTTTTTGATGGTGCTCTCCTGCTTATTATATGCCTGCACCACCAGATGTCCGCCATAGACCTCTTCCACCTGTCCGTTGATATGTCCCAGATATTCCTGCTGCTGGCGGAAATATTTCTGCGAATGTTTGATAATAAACGAAATCAGGATGGCAGATACCGGAAGAATCACAAGTGAAATCAATGTCATAATTCCGGAAATTGAAATCATCATCACAAGTGTTCCGACCAGTGTTGCCACACTCGTAATGATCTGCGTCACACTCTGATTTAAACTCTGTCCAAGTGTATCCACATCATTTGTGATGCGGGATAGCACCTCTCCGTACGTGCGGCTCTCGAAATATTTCATTGGCATGCGGTTGATTTTCTCTGAAATTTCCTTACGCATGCGGTAACAGGTTTTCTGCGTGATTCCTGTCATGATCATTCCCTGTATAAAACTGAATACTGCAGAACAGATATACAGGCCAAGTGTAAACAATAACACTTTGGCAATATAGGTAAAATCAATAGATCCGGTTCCCGCGATCTTTTTTCCGAGACCTTCCACCAATGCATTCGTTGCACGTGCCATAACCTTTGGTCCGGCAACGGAAAAGACGGTAGACACCGCCGCAAAAATCATAACGGCAACGATTGCATACCAGTATCTTCCGAGATAACGAACCAGTTTTTCGATAGAGTTTTTGAAATCTTTTGGCTTTTCTCCCGGCATCATTCCTCTGCCCGGGCCGCCCATCGGACCGTGAGGTCTTCTTGTACGTTGTTCTGCCATCTTATTTCACCTCCTCAGAAAGTCCCAGTTCTTTGGCAGACAGCTGGCTCCTGGCAATCTGCTCGTAAACTTCGCAATTGTGCAGTAATTCCTCATGCGTGCCTTTTCCGACAATCTTTCCATCGTCGAGTACCAGTATCTGGTCCGCATGCAGAATTGTACTGATTCGCTGTGCGACAATGATCACGGTCGTATGTTCCGTCTTTGTCTCAAGTGCTCTGCGGAGTGCCGCATCGGTCTTCATATCCAGAGCGGAAAAACTGTCATCAAACACATAAATCTTTGGATTTTTTGCAATTGCTCTGGCAATGGCAAGCCGCTGCTTCTGTCCGCCGGAAACATTGCTTCCGCCCTGTGCAATCGCACTCTCATACCCATCCTGTTTGCTGTCAATAAACTCTGTTGCCTGCGCAATCTCCGCTGCTTCCCGGATCTGCTCATCTGACGCATCCTCTGCCCCGAAGCGCAGATTGCTTGCAATTGTACCAGAGAAAAGAATTCCCTTCTGTGGTACAAATCCGATATGTTCCCGCAGATCCTGCAATGTATACTTGCGGATATCCGTTCCGTCAAGCGTGATCTCTCCGCCTGTCACATCATAAAAACGCGGAAGCAGGTTGACCAGCGTAGATTTACCACATCCGGTACTTCCGATAATTGCAGTGGTCTTTCCCGGCTCTGCAACAAAATCAATATCCGAAAGCACATCTTCCGTGGCTCCCGGATACCGGAAATTTACATGATGAAAGGCAATCACACCCTCACACTGTTCCATGGCAGCCGGCTCTTTCGGATCTGTAATCGTACTTTTTGTGCGTACAACCTCATCTATACGCTCTGCAGCTACACCGGCTCTCGGCATCATGATAGACATCATAGTCAGCATCAGAAATGCCATAACGATCATCATTGTGTAAGTAATAAATGCCGTCATGGAACCAACCTGCATATATCCGCCATCGATCCTCTTTGCGGCAATCCACACAATCAGAAGCGTAATGCAGTACATGATCATCATCATTCCCGGCATCATAAATGTCATAACACGGTTGGTAAACAACTGCGTCTTTGTCAGATTGCGGTTGGCCTCATCAAACCGCTCTTCTTCCCGTTTTTCCCGTCCAAATGCACGAATGACATTTAATCCTGTCAGAATCTCTCTCGAAACCAGATTCAGCCGGTCCACGAGATTCTGCATAATCTTAAACTTCGGCATGGCAAGGGAGGTAAGAAGCATTACAAATCCAAGAATAACAAGCACCGCAAGCGCGATCACCCATTCCATTCCTGCATGGGTCTGTGCAACCTTAATCACACCGCCGATTCCAATGATCGGAGCATAAAGAATCATTCGCAGAAATACTGCAGTCACCATCTGAATCTGCTGTACATCATTGGTACTTCTCGTAATCAGGGATGCCGTTGAAAAATGATCCATCTCTGCATTGGAGTACTGTACGACATTGCGGAATGTCTTATCACGCAGATCCCGTCCGATGGATGCTCCCACACGGGAAGCACAATATCCGACAACCACTGCCGCCATAACCATCAGCAGCGCAAAACCAAGCATCTTGGCTCCGGTGGTCCATAAGTAATGTTTCTGAATGGCATCTACATCCACACCTGCATTTTTATCACAGGAGATCGCATAGGTCACACCCATGGATTTCAATGTAGAAGATCCGATCGCATCAATCTGTCCAGACACCTGCTTTCGCATCTCAAGAATCTGCTGATCCGGTACCTGGCCGGCTGCCAGTGCCTGCATCAGCTGCTTCATATCTACCTGCGTCCCATCCGTTCCCATTTTCGCCGTGATAGCCTTCTCGTCAATATCGGACTCCTTCATCTGGGACATCTGATATACCATGACGATCGGCTCCAACAGAGACTCATCCATATCGTCAAGCGTATCCTCTTCACAATTTCTCACATAGTTTCCGTCTTTTTTTTGCTCCTTATAACAGGCGGCAAATGTTTTCTTTTCCCTGCTGGTCATAAAAAGCTGTGCTGACACAAAATCTTCCTGTGTCATTTCTTCCGGAAGAATATGCTCCACTCCGCTGCTCATGATTCCGACATCGATAATATCCGATGTATACTGTGGCAGGGACAGATCACAAAATGCCTGCATCACAAGAAAAGCCACAATAACCAGAATCCATTTCCAGTATGGGAGCATGTTTTTAAATATTTTTCCCATGATTTAACTCCTTTTCATATGCATAGCTTTTATACTATCACGAACTGATTTCCAGAACAATTCCTATTATATAAAACTTTTCTTAAATTAAAATGAAATGTGTGGTGCAACCATGGGCACCACACATTTCATTTTCTGATTTTATACTGCTGGAATTATATAACCGGCCTTCTTCATTTCTTTTGTAAAATCATCGACAGACATTCCTGCTTTTTCTGCGCCAATTTCCACTGTAATGATTCCATCCTGTACCAGGGATGCATATGCACGAATCTTTCCCTCTCGCTGTCCTTCGATTCGACCTTCCACACGTTCCTCATTCAATTCATCCGCCATTAAAACACGTAATGCCTCACACATGATCCTTTCACTTCCTTTCCATTTTTGCACTTTCTCCATGTTACTGTTTACAATAACCTGGAGCACAACATCTGCAAGATTCTTCTCTCTTTCCGAAAATGCACTCACCCTCAATAAATACTGACGCATCAACGATTCTTCCAGATGATTCGTCAATGCTTTTAGCTGTACATGCATATCCACATCCAGTTCCGATGACGCTATGATCTGCACCGGAAACATCACTCCACTGACATAGTAAATCCCTACTGTTTCTTTTTTACATTCATACCCGGATTTTTCCAGTTCCTGCATCAGCTTCACCGGCTTCCGATCACGAATCAGTGTAATGGTAATCTCCTCTGCCGGAATCTCATTCACATGATTTGGCAATACTTTATACAGGCACGCATACGCAACCGCCTTGTAAAAAGTATCAATGTTCAGCTCATCCATCGGGGATTTATATTCAAAAATATTGTGTTTCCGGAAGATCTTCCCGATTTCATTTTTTATTTTGCAGTCCCTCTTTACTTTTACAACCGTACAGTCAATCTGCAAAGGTTTTTCCGTAAGCTGGAACTCATCGGTAAATTCCAGATTTTCTGCATCCTCCAGCAGTTCCAGACGCAAGGCTGAACAGAATGCCGGATGCCACTGCAGCTTTTGGGACTTCTCCTGTTGATTTTTCGTTTGTTCTTTTTCCAAATGTTCTCCTTATATTATATGTGGTTTTTGCTTTTATTTCAACGCACAAAAATTGCAGACTGTTAAACCCCGACCGTCAAACTCAGACCGTCAAAACCTGACCGTCAAAGGCACATCAAAGTTCACATCTTTCACTTATACAACAAAACAAATGGAATTTCTGGCAGGAACTGCCACTGAAAAAAGATATGTTTACTATACCATATGTTTATGACCGCTGCAAGAAAAAACATCCCGGGCTGGAAAAACAATAGGAAAAACAAAAAGCCATGCAATGGAAAAATCCAATACTGCATGGCTTTACAAAATTAATTTTATACCGCAGGGATTACATAACCTGCCTGCTTCATTTCCTTTGTGAAATCATCGACAGACATTCCCGCTTTTTCTGCACCTGTTTCCACGGTGATGATCCCATCCTGCACCAGGGATGCATATGCACGAATCTGTCCTTCGCGCTGACCTTCCACTCTTCCTTCGCGCTGACCTTCCATACGCTCCTCATTCAATTCATCTGCCATCAAAACACGTAATGCCTCACACATAATCCTTTCACTTCCTTTCCATTTTTGCACTTTCTCCATGTAACTGTTTACAATGACCTGCAACACAACATCCGCAAGATCCTTTTCCCTCTCTGCAAATGCACCGACCTCTAACAAATATTGCCTCATCAGAAAAACAGTTCAGAGCAAATAAAATAAAATTTCCTGTTTGCATACTCTCCAAAAAGAGGTATTATATAGAAAAACACAGGAGGTATTCAAATGAAAGCACATAAATATTGGTTCCTTGGTGCATTGGCAACCATGATCGGAACTATCTATACCGGCTATAAAAATATGAAATCAGCTCACAAATATTTTGCCTGCAGTTCTCTTCTCTGCATGATTATGGCTATCTACTCTGGTCATAAAATGCTTTCTGCAAAATCCAGGAAAAAGAAAGACTCTGTTTCTCAAGAATCCGCAGAATAATTGAAATTATAGATGTTTTTACCCATACATACTACATGGCTTTACAAAATGATTTTATACCGCAGGGATTACATAACCAGCCTGTTTCATTTCTTTTGTAAAGTCATCGACAGACATTCCTGCTTTTTCTGCACCAACTTCCACTGTAATGATTCCATCCTTTACCAAAGTTGCATATGCACGAATCTGGCCTTCACGCTGACCTTCCACGCGTTCTTCATTCAATTCATCTGCCATTAAAACACGTAATGCCTCACACATTGTCTGTTCACTTCCTTTCCATTTTTGCACTTTCTCCATGTTACTGTTTACAATAACCTGAAGCACAACATCCGCAAGATTCTTTTCCCTCTCTGTAAAAACGCTAACTTCCTGCAGATACTTCCACATCAGCGGTTCATCCAAATTGTCAGTCAGTGCCTTGAGCTGTACATGCAAATCCATATCCAGTTCCGATGATGCAATGATCTGCACCGGGAACATCACACCACTGACATAATAGATTCCGGCTGTTTCTTTCCTGCATTCATACCCATCACTACTTAATTTCTGAAGAAGCTTCGCTGGCTTGCGGTCTCGAATCAGTGTAATGGTAATCTCCTCTGCCTGAATCTCATCCACATGATTTGGCAATACTTTATACAGGCACGCATACGCAACCGCCTTGTAAAAAGTATCAATGTTCAGCTCATCCATCGGGGATTTATATTCAAAAATATTGTGTTTCCGGAAGATCTTCCCGATTTCATTTTTTATTTTGCAGTCCCTCTTTACTTTTACAACCGTACAGTCAATCTGCAAAGGTTTTTCCGTAAGCTGGAACTCATCGGTAAATTCCAGATTTTCTGCATCCTCCAGCAGTTCCAGACGCAAGGCTGAACAGAATGCCGGATGCCACTGCAGCTTTTGGGACTTCTCCTGTTGATTTTTCGTTTGTTCTTTTTCCAAATGTTCTCCTTATATTATATGTGGTTTTTGCTTTTATTTCAACGCACAAAAATTGCAGACTGTTAAACCCTGACCGTCAATCTCCGACCGTCAAAACCTGACTGTTAAAACCTGACCGTCAAAGGCACATTAAAGTTCACATCTTTCACTTATACAACAAAACAAATGGGATTTCTGGCAGAAACTGCCACTGAAAAAAGATATGTTTACCATAGCATATCCCCACCTTCCTGGCAAGGAAAACTTTACGTATACTGCATAATATGTAATTGCAAAACGTATTCTACCTGTGACCATCATAAAAAAGACACACAATGCGATACTCTCTCACATTGTGTGTCTTTTCTTAAATCCCCATACTAATCAAGCAAAAACAAATTCTGGGATTCCATTTTCACAGTAGTTTTTCCCACTCTTGGTGTTCCATCCGGATTTTTGGACTTATTGTTATAAATTTCAAAAACAATATCCCCTTCCTTCTTTTTGTTTTCCCCTGTCGTATCATAAATAAAGTAATACTCACTCATATTTTTCAGGTTTTCAAACACATATTTTTTAGGATTCTCCTTCGTTGCTTTTCCCTCAATCACCGTTCCGTCTTTTTTGTAAATTTTATCTACGTAAGTTCCATCTTTGTATTGGATCGAACAGGTCAGCTTCGTTCTGACAGTATTCAGTTCGACCGGGCTGAAGCGGATTTTTTCCTTAGTGCCGTCAAGGTTATTTCCATATTCTTTCATCCAGTTCATCTTATACACAAGATTTGGATCACTTCCATTTCCGGACTCCTCTTTTAAAAGCTCCGCCTCTTCATTCAGGATCTCGACCATTGGCGGCTCATATGTGGTACGGTATGCGGCAATCATCGTATTAATGAAAAGCTTTGCCTCCATATCTCCATTTACCGTAGAATGACCTACTCCGGAATAAAAAACATTTCCCTTACTGTAAATATAATAATTATTGGCTGCATCATTCGGGGAAGCCCCATAGGTAGCACCGGTTCCATCTCCGTTTGAATCCGTACCCGCCCATGCACACGGATCTCCGTTCTCATTATCCGAAAGGCAGTACCAGACCGTAACTTCCGGATCTTCCATGTCCAGCTGATACCACTGCCCATGCGTTGATGCAATTTTAAGTGTTTCGTCAATTTTAAACGGATATTCCGTAATCTGTCCCGTATTTGTCTTCGTTGCACGCGTTGTCAGGTCATTATTATTGTTAAATCCTGTCAATTTCACGTTATTGTTATTCACGCCACAGATATATTCATCTTTTTTATAACTTCTGATCATATACCGGTATGGGATGATCTGATCCGTATTTTTCTTTTCCCATCCCAGACGTTTCATGGCATAGTAAGTAAATCCCTGGGTATTACCAAGTGCCGTTGTAGAAAGTGTACCGTTGCTGCCAACGGTTGTCTGGGTCATTGTATCATACTTATGTTTCGCCTGATAAGCCAGCAGTTCCTTTCGTTCGCTCTCGGTCAGTTTCCCACTCACAGCTTTATACCGGTTCATTCCCATGACATCACGCAGATATGTATTGGCAGAATATCCGAAATCCCCACTGTGCACATTATGCATAGAAGTAAAATCATGCGTAAACAAAACACTTTTTCCAGAGGCGATAAAATATTTCAGGAAATCAATCGCACCTTTTTCATTCGACATATTCACCTTATGGAACGTATCACCAAATCCCAGAATAAACATATTGTATGTATGATACAGTTCCTTTTGTTTTGTCGACATTTTAACTGGATTTTCGTTTCCTTTTTGGGCTGAAATATCCCTGGAATAATCATACACAAATTTCTCCCCGAAATAATTCTCCTGAAACTTAGAAACCGTAGTCGTTACCACGGTAATATTATAATCATTCAATGCATTATAATATTTCGTAAACAGCGTATTTTCGTGCAAATTCAGATACCCCTTATTATTAGTATCCGTATCCGGCATAATCTGAAGCACCTTAATCTCCCGTTTCTGTCCGGTCTGGTTTTTTGCAACCGAGCAGCCGGTACGTGTAAAATGAATGTCCGGATTATCCTTGCGGTATACAACAATCTTCCACTGGATCAGCCCAAAGTACAGTTTGGAAAGTTTTACCGGTGTAATGTTCTGTTCCCCGTCTCCTGCCGTAAAAACATCTCCCTCATAATAAACTTCCCCTGTATCATCCGAATCATCCGCATCCCCGGAGCCATCCACATCTGCCAGCCCCTCTTCAAATTTACCATCCTGATTCTGGTCAATATAAACTTTACACTGATACTGTGCGGATGGCACATCCGTCACCTGAAAACCAAAATCAAGTTTTGATCTGCCAAAACCGTCCACATCCAGATAATTTGCCTGACTGTCATCTACGGAAACAGACGTATCATTTTTCCCCACAGACGAAGTCGTTCCCTGATATTCATTTGGCAGTTTTGTAAACGTAATTTTCGGACAGACCTCTTTTACCTTTGCAATCAGCCCATTGCTATCTGACGTCTGGTAAATGGTTTTCTTTTCCTTCTTACTCTCCCTTACCAGATCTGCAAGGTTTGAACCGGCATCTATTTTATCGGACAGGCAATAGAGATCATCAACCGCAACAACCGGATAACCGGCATGTAAAAAGTTCTCCAGTTCCGCTTTCTTAATCTTTGTAATGTCATTTCCCGGGAAACGGAGTGTCGTATCCTCTATAACATTATTTCCGCTTCCAGCCCACAGGAACTTGACCGAACGGCTTATGCCGTCTGACCTGCTATACTCTGCACTGGTCATTTTATCTCCGGTATGGAAATAAATTTTTCCGTTCATCGTGGTATCATTCCACACAGTCTGCATCTCATCAATCCATTTCACGTTGCCATCTGCATCTTTGTAGGCTACACGTTTTTTCTCCAGATTGTAAGCACCCTGATCCAGCCCAAGATAAATCATGTTGTACTTGCTGTTTAGATCCTCCGTGGAACCAATAAACTCTGCCGTAGTCATATGGGTAATCTTAATATCCCCGATAAAATTCGGAATCATAAGCTGGATATAACTTTTTTTCAGCGAATATCCGTTCTTTCGGTCATAGCATGGCTCAATATCCAATATCCGCAGTTCTCCATCCACATGATCCTTTGATGTTTTATATCCGAGAATATAACGGACTGCATCTGCCGGTGTCGCCTTGGGATCATTTCCCGTAAACTCCTTAAAATCCGTAAACTTAGAATTCGGATCCGATGCCGGAACTGTTCCCATGCCAAAATCCTGTGTGGAAGTTTTATCCCCCTTAAACACAAACAGTCTGCCATTTAAATATCCCTGATTTTCATCGGATGTAATTTCTCCTGCTGTTTTATATGTTTCCCATTTGTCCAGCTTCGTCCAGTAATGGTACCAGTTTTCACCAATCACACGTCCATCCACATCGGACGGAAGGAACGTAAACTTCGACCAGTATGCCCGTGCATCCCCTGTCTGTGCAGTAAACACCCCCGTCTCAACCCCGTCAATTTTCTCCGTCTGAATCAGCGCATCCTCTCCGCCATCCAGATACAGGCGTTCAAACAGTTCTGAATCCATGGAAAACAGCATCACTGCCAGTTTATACATATTATTGTTATAGCCGGTATCCTTATATGTATAAATGGTAGGGTTCATATTCCAGTCCAGAATATGAAACGTAACCGATTTTCCCTCACCTAAACATCCCTGTGAAGGTATATACACTCCGGAATCCATAAAAATCGGGGCATAGTTTTCCTCCTGATTGATCTTCTTATACATTTTCGTAACAACATCCCAGCTGATATCTTTCGATCCATTAAATCCATTCGTATACGAAGAAACAGACGAATGCTTTCCGTACCTGTTGTGTTTTTTCCAGATCTCTCTGATATTATCACCCCCGGAATGTACCTTTGGGGAAACCACATACAGATCCGCATAATCTGCCCATTTCGGCTGTGCATTCAGCTCTTCCGGTGTAATCGTTTTAATAATCACCGAATAATTGTCTGCTTCCTCCTGTGTTTTACAGCCGATGCTGTCCTTTAAAAAATAATCATTGTTTTTATATAGATAGTAATTATTTGTTACATTGATATTATCCTTTGATTTATCACCGGTACTTTTTCTTTTTGTATAAATCCGGTCGCCCTCATTGGTAAGTTCACGATCCGTCTTTTCATCAAATGTCTGATCTTTATCATCCGATTTTTCGAAATCATTTACTGTATGCCAGATAATATTTCCATGATCCTGTCTGACAAACGATAAGCTTTCATTTCCGTCTTCCCCTTTTACGATTTTTTGGACAAACGTACCTTCCCCATCTTTAACGCGCTCATAGTATCCGGTATATTCTGCATCTTTCATGCCATCCTCACAGACACGCATATTTCCAGAATATTTTGAAATGTCCCCTTCTGGCTCATCCGGGAAAAAATAAGCCGTTTTCATTTCACATTTTGCACCGGTTATTGTTTTAACCGTATTAATATCAGCATCCCCATAACGCATCTCTTCCACATTTACCGGTTCACATCCACTGATCTGGTATCCAAACTCTGCGTATTCTTCATAAGGCACAATTTCAAGAATCAGAAACGGGTTTTCCCTGGTTCCAAGCTTTGCCGCTGCGGCATTCGCATCGTAAATGTTGCGCTTCGACTCCGGAATCTGCTCTATCTGGTCAACGACTCCTCTTGTCATCACCGGAAGTTTTTCATCCGCCTTTAATTTATTCCGATATCCGACAACCCCAAGACAGACAACAAGCACCCCCAGCATACAGACTGCGGATGCAATTCTCTTTTTCCTGTTTCCGTTATTTTTTTTCTGCCGATGCCATCTTACCATCTTCAATACGAACGCCCCTTCCTTACCTGAGTACATTTCTCAGCTTGAATTCATTTTGTATCGTATACTTCTGTTCCAGATATTGCATATCAAAAGAAACCGCAACAGATGCCTTTTCCGCGGAAGCATTTACCGTGCCGGTAAATGCCGTAACATATTCGCCGATCAGATTTTCCTGCACCTCATCCGTAGCTGCAGAAATCACCGTTGTATCGGTTTTTGGATCTGCCACAGCCATTTTCTTCGTATATAATTTCTTTCCACCTGCAGAGATCCAGATCACCCGCTTGCTTGCAGCCTCCGGGGCTGCGGCACCTGCCGGATTGGTTACCGACGGGGTGTTCGGAATCGTATAAATGGCGATCCCACGGACACCGGACACGGATGGGTCAAGTTCCTCCACCCGGTTTCCTTCCATCACCCACATGCCGATCTGCTCCATCAGAATCTGTGACTCCGACTGCAGATCAATCTGCGCAGACGCGTGGTTATAATTTTTGTGCGCCATTCCAAGGAAAAGCGTTGCAGCGCCTAAAATAACCGTTGAAATTGCAATCGCGATAATCAGTTCCACAAGCGTAATTCCCCTATGATCGTTCGGCACACTGCCACCCCCTTTAAAAAGTTACTGCTCCGTAAAATGCCTGCCGGTATCTTTCACCAGCCGGATTGTGTATGCCGGGACACCATCAATATAAATGGCATTCACATTTGTACAATCGTCATAAAATGCCGTTTTCTTATAGGCAATCTTAATAAATGTCCCACCGGCACCCGGTTCTGTCAGTTCCTCCCCGGTGCTGCTGTCCTTACGGATTTTAATTGTATTATTACACAGCTTCGTCCCGTCAGATGTCAGCTTTGTATCGTCAAAACTGCCCAGATTATCGGACAGGACACGCGTATAATATCCATTGTCCAGCTTGTAAATATACAGATAAGAACTGCCGGCTTTGCTCATCGTCCTGACCTGAAGCGCATCCAGCGAAGCATCCAGCGTCCTTACCACCTTCTGCGTATTGGCATAGTGCAGATGCCCGATCATCATGACAGACGTGCTTGCAAGAATGCCAATAATCGCAATAACGATAATGATTTCAACGAGCGTAATTCCATTCTGCCCCAAAAGTTTTCGTTTCTTCATTGGCACACCCCTTACCCGTTCTTCTTCCAATTATCATAGTTCAAATAAGAATCCAGATCAAGGTTTCCGGAAATATTTGATGCCGCAAGGGAAGAACAGCCTTTGAAAAACTGGGAAAACAGCGGAGTATCCCGTTTCTGGTCCTCGGTAAACAGCTGGGAAACCAAAAGCTTGTTTCCCCGTACCGAAGCATTGGAATCAAAAGAGATCACCCCACCGGAAATAATCATTCCCTCAAACTGGCCGGACACCCTGACATCCCCGGTTGCAATGACAATTCCCCTTGTAACCGTAGCTGGAAGTGCATAAGTTCCGGCATTTTCAATCAGGTATACATCTGCGGCCGGGGAATACACCGTTTCCGAAGCCGTCGGGGATGCCTTGTGTTTCTCCACCTCTGTGGTAAATGCACTCCGGTCAATCAGATAGTCAAACAGCGGATTTACCGTTTTGTCAATCACTTCATGCCCACTGGCATCCGTAGATGTCAGACGGACATTGTCTTCGGTCACTCCCTGCCCCTGATCCGTCAGTCCCAGTTCCAGCGACTTATAGCGCACGGCAAGCTTCGAACAGTACTTCCAGTATAACCCACTGCTGTCTTTCCAGTTGTCCGGCGCAATCGTATACGTTCCAACCTCCAGCATATCTGCAGAAGCCGCCCGTTTTAAAATGTCCCCGGAAAACGTCATAATCGTATTGGAATCCACAATCAATGCATCCTCATCCAGATAGATATTGGCATACTGTGCCGTTTTCCCCTGATTGTTCACATAATACTCAGAAAAAAAGTCATTCGCAGACTTCTCTGAATTAAAATTCAGGTAATAATAGACCCCACCCGGAAAATAATAGGGAACCACCTGCCGGCTGCTGTTTAAATATCCTTTCAGCGTACTTTCACTGATTCCGGTATATGCCGCATACTTCTTTTGATCCAGACTTCTGCCATCTCCCGACACATATTCCAGTGGAACATAATATGCCAGCTGGTTCGTCCGCGCTGAGATGGACTCGCCCATCAGAATATCCTCGTTACTGGCATCGAGCTTTCGCGAAATAAACGTCCGCCCTGCCAAAAGCAGGTAATTCAACCCTTTGATATCCAGATGGCTGCTTTTTCCATTGACCATCATGGCACTGCTAAACTCCGCCTTTTTCGCGGAATCCGGATCCTGTGCGCCATAATTTTTCTGGAAATTATAGCCGTAATAATTGCCCTGCAAAGTCACGGAGCTCCCCCTGCCAGCCAGTTCCAGATCATCCGCCACATACATATTTCCGTTCATATGGATAGAAGAAGCACCGTTGGTTCCGGCAGACGATGTCTTTATATTTTCTGCCCAGATCGAGGAACCACCGTCCCCGACCGTCAGGTCTGATCCGCTCTCCGTCACGATATCCCCGCGTGTAAGAACCGTCTTCCCCTTGATCGTACCGTTTCCTCCCGTGGACGCATAAATTCCGTCTGCCCCGGCATACACACTGCCATCCACTGTCACATTCTGTGCCCCGATGTTGATCTGTCTGTCGGCTATCAGCGCATAACGCATAAACTCCTGCACCTGCCCCCTGCCGGAGAAATTCATCTTCGGAGTGGAAAACACCAGGTCGGTTTTGATCGTTGTCTCATAATCCTGTGCATCCTTATACCGGATCTGTACACCCTTTAACGTAAACGTCCCTGCACCGTAATCCACCTCATATTTTGGATCTGCGGCAGGGATATAGCATCCCTGGTCTGCGGCTTCTTTGATGCAGCTTTTTACCGTATCCGTATCATAGCCGGAAACCCGGTATGCCACATTGCCGGAAGCGTCCATGGTATCCGACGCACCAACTGCCGGATCTGTGTGATTTTCTGCAAACTGCTTCTGCAGCCCGTCCATATATCTGGTGGCAAATACTTTCTGCACGTCCCCTCCGGAAGCAGAATACGTCAGGTAATTTTCAAGGACATCCGCATACGCTTTCTCCAGTGACTGCTCTGCAAGTTCCCTTGCACCGGCACGCAGATTATCCATCAGTTCATCCGCACTGTAGAAATTTTTTTTCGTGCCGCGTTCCACTTCCTTCATCTCAATATTGACAATCGTAATCTTGGTGATCACCACGGCAATCAGGCTTACCACAACCATCAGAACCAGTACGGCAAGCAGGGAGGCACCACGGTTATCCTGTTTGAACCGGTTTCCTTTCATCGCTACTCTCCTTTCGACGTGCTGACCGTAATATAACGGTACTTTTCCTTATCCGGATTGTTTCCGCCCTTGCCTTTCTTATATACACAGACCGTCAGATCGACCTTTCGCACTCCCCCGCTGCTTGCCACCAGAGGGGCAACCGACCCAGCCGGCAGCTTAAAGCTGTCCTGATAAATTGCTCCCTTGTTGGTCACCGCAGCCGGATCATCCGGATACGACTTGTTGCCAAGGTTTGATGCCACAGACGGCATCGGGCATCCCTGCGGCAACACCGTCATCTTATAATCCGGTCTAATGCTGTTGACATCCGCAATATTCTGGCATACAAACACCAGCTTGGGATTCACACCGGCAGCGTATGTAACCTCCATCGTATCGCTGTCCTGTGCCACATGGTACATAAGATAAATATGCTCCACGTCACGGATGTCTTCCTCTGCAAACTCATTACATTCGTATACTTCCGAAGGATCTATGCCCAATACCTCATCGCCTGTTTCCCCACATGTATAGCTGCATGCCACCCGGACATGCGTGCTGTCTGCCGTGACCGAAAATTTCCGCTTCATCTTCGCCTGCAGTTCGCTATCCCCAAGCGGAAGCGTTCCCGGATGTGCAGCGGCATATGTCATATTTTTTTCCGAAAAATACGTCATTGCTTCCTGCAGCTGGTTATGTTCCAGTGCCACGACATCCTTTGTGTCATCAATCCCTTCGATCTGTGGGATATTGGTGTCATTTTCAGCTGCAGCCGTACTGACAGAAACCTCGACATCATACGTGCTGCCAGAAGCGCCTGCCGATGCGTAGTACACATTCTCCGCCTGAAATGCCGGTGCCGGGGCAGCCGCCGGAGTCTCAAGGAGCAGGGTATAGCCCTTTCCTTCCAGATAGGGAACACGAAAGCCTGTCCCCACATCCTTGATCTGTGCCAGTTCTTTTTGGTTTTTTAAATCCTCCAGCACTTCCTGCGCCAGATTGGTTGCGTGCTGTTTGTCCGCCATCATCGCATTGTACTTCATGGACTGCGTAAAATAAGACAGCAGCGGAATGGAAATAATAGCAAGAATTGCCATGGCAAGGATAACTTCCAGCAGGGAAAATCCACCATTGTTATTCGGTTGTCTCTTCATCTGCGGGCCTCCTTCCCATCCGTTTTACGGTGCAGTTTCAAGCGATGTGCTTCTGCCAAAAATACTCATCACACCTTTTGACATATTCGGAAATACCGGTGGAACGTACTCTTTTCCGGTGTTCTCCAGATAGTACATATTCAGGGTCATCTCCCCGTTTAATTTTCCGGTGGAATCATCATAATTTGCCGTAAACTGTGAAATCGTTGTACGATCCTTAAAATTGTTGACATAAGCGATCATTTCCTTTAATCCGGCATAGCCTGCCTCATAGCGGATACCGATAGAGGCATAATATCCCCGGACCTCTTTTTGCTCTGGTCCTGCCGTTTCCTGTTCTGCTGCATCTGCCCCCTGTGTGCTCTCTTCACTCTGGCTTTCAGATGCAGAAGATGCCTCTGCATCCGGTGCGGTAGTGGAAGAAGCATCCGTTCCTGCAGCCGTGTCCGTGCCATCGGTCTGCACATCCACAGCAAGCGGCTGGTTCATGGTAAACGTAATGTCCGTAATATGGAAATCGCTGCTGTTATCCTCATACGCCTGTAACGACTCAATGGCCTTCTCGGTTGTCATTGCCGAAGGATACATACCGATAATCGTCTTCTGCTTTTTTACCATCCGCTGGATATTTTCTTTTACCTTCGGAAGCCCTGCCTCCATCTGTTCCATCTGCTGCACTTTCGCCTGATCGGCCGTATTCTGTTCTTCAATCTTCGCTGCCTTGCTCATTCCCTTACTGAAAATAAAGAAATACGAACATGCCACTATGACAATCGCACAGAAAATGAGCAGCAGCCGCTTGTCGGAATCTGAAATTTTAATTCTATTCATTGGTCTGCTCCTCTCCTTCCACGCCGTCTGTATCGGTATCCGCATCGGTATCCGCAGACGGAACCGCTTCTTTTATGAGATGCCCGTCCTCCCCGAGAAATGCACCGGTATAATAAGCATTTAACGTATACGTCCACGTCGCCGTGCCGCTGTCTTCATCAGACTCCTCCGACATGGACGGAATCGAAAGATTTTCAAGCAGCGTCACATCCGCAAAATTCAAAAGCATCTGTCCGACCGTAACTTTCCGGTCTGCCTCCATATTCAGCGTTACCAGCGAACCATCCGTCTGAATGCTTTTTACATGGATGGTTGTCGGAAGTTCATTTTCCAGCTGCGCAATCAGCGGATACAGCTGCTCATTTTTCGTGATGGTGGCAAGATCCAGTTTCTCAAACACCTGTTCCTCCGCCTGTACCCGCGCGTAATCGTCATATGTCTCCTGCACATAGGAAAGATCATTGATCCGTTTGGTCAGATTGCGGTGCTCACGATAAGCCAGCAGCTGACGCACACCGGAACCGAGAATCAGAAGGACACTTACCAGTACTGCCCCCGCCAGAATCACATATGCCGTGTGCAGGTCGTTTTTTTTGGAATCTGCCACAAGCATGTCCTTTGGTCTGGCATCAATCGGATGAACCGCTGCACCGATGACCGAAAGGAAACCGACAGCCGTTGCCGCCTTCGGTCTCGTCCCGGAAGATGCCGCATCCGGTGTTACCATCCCCTCAGCTGCCTTATTTTTTCCGCTCCGTAAATCGATGACCTTCGTGAAATCAATTTCCTGCAACGGAAGCGGAAGCTCCTGTGCAAACAGTTTGTGCATGCCTGCAAAACGGGAACCATCGCCAACCAGATAGACATTCCCGACAAATTCCTGTTTGACCTGATTCTGATAATACTCAACCGCCGTGTTTGCAATGCGCAGATGATACCGCAGAGACTCCGCCAGATCCTCATATGCCTCTTCTGCCAGAGCCTGCTGACGCTTCATCTCCTCCTGGTTTCCCATCTCCGGAATCGTCGGACGGTTGTATATCACATTGTGGTCTAAAAGGAAATCAAGTGCTTTCTCCTCATCGTCAATGCCAAGCACCGGATGGTCGATCACCGCTGTGATCGTTGCTCCATAGCCATACGGTGTCACACGCTGAAAGACCAGTTTTTTATTTTCCAGAATACTGATAACCGTTGCCTGTTCTTCCAACTGCACGACCACGGCATTTTCCAGAAAACTGTCGCACAAAAGCTGTACCGTTCCGTTTCCGATATAGTCAAACGTCTCCACCTTAAGCCCTGCCAGCTCGGCAAAGGTCACATAGTTGTTTAAAAGGTTATCCGGAATTGCAACAAGAAGCAGCTTAAGCATCTTCTTTCCGTCTTCTTCCTCCACGTCCATCTTGCTGTAGCTGATGGTGTAATTGCTCACATCCATCGGGAAGTAATCACGGATCTGTGCCTCGATGATTCCCATGATCTTATTGTCCTTGACAAACGGGATCATAACCTCGCGGGTAACGACCTTAGACGAGGAAAGGGTAAATACAACTTCCTTCTCATGGATATCGTGTCTGCTTAGTTCGGCCTTTAATGCCGATGCAAACGCTTCTTTGTCTCGGATATAGCCATCTTCCACCGCATGTTCCGGGGTGCGGAACGCAAACGCTTTATGTACCGGTGGATTTTTCTTGCGGTAATCGGCCAGTGCGACTTTTGTCCACCATACACCGGCCTCAATACTTACTACTCTTTTGACCATTTTCATTTTCTCCTTTATATTTTCTAGCAGTTGTGCTGGAAAATGTATGAAAGACAATTATCCCCCGCTCATATTCTCTTCGGGAAGAGGCTGTAAGAATTTTGGCGAAAGATTTTGCGTGCCGGACGCGACCGGACGACATTCGCCATCCGGGCTCATGTCGTCCTTTCCCGTACATCCGTGTACGGGAATCGCTGGGTACTGACAAAATTCTAACGGCCTCTAACCCTTGAGAAAAATCGCGTGTGCTAATTGGCTTTCATACATTTTCCATCGTTATGTTGTGATGTAAAATTTAGATGGCGAATAGGAAGGATGTTCAAAATTCGCCACAGGAATAAGAAAAACTTTACTTTTTTAATTATGCCATACGTAGCAGTTCATGCCATGTTTTAATAAATGCCCATCATGCCGAGATACCAGGTCCAGAAACGGCTGCCCCAGAGTGCGGCGATGAATATGCCTGCCGAAAGGTACGGACCGAGTGCAAGCAGGTTGTTTCGCTTGCTTACTTTCATACGGATGGTATGGATGACGGAGCCAAGAATGCATGCAAGAATAAATGCCAGAATAATGTTTTTTGCGCCTAAAAGCAGGCCTGCATATGCCATGAGTTTGATGTCTCCCCCACCGATTGCTTTGCCGGAGGAGAAATAATACAGGCCATACAAAAACAGGCTGACAATGACTGCCCCGATGATATGGGACAGGATATGCCGGAAATCATACACGGTCATGATGATACCGAGCAGTCCCAGAAACAGGTTCTGGGAAACCGGTATCTGATAGGTTCTCTCATCGATGACCGCAATGACAATCAGGGCAGATGTCATGAGACAATACAGCACACTGCTGAACGTGAAACCGCCCGCCATGAAAACGACCACATACAGCACACCATTTAAAGCCTCGATTAACGGGTACTGTATGGAAATCCTAGCACCACATTGCCGGCATCTGCCCCGAAGAATTATGTAGGAAAATACAGGAACCATGTCCCACCAGCCCAGCTTACGCCCGCAGTTCATACAGTGCGAAGACTGCACGATATTCTCTTTTTTCGGGATGCGGAAGATCAGCACGTTTAAGAAACTGCCGATGACGATTCCGTATAAAAATATAACAATATAAAGAAAAATCGTAAGTTGGGTTAGCATAAATGTATAGCTCCTTATTTTTTATAATGACGATTCAACCTTTAATGCAGTTGCGTCATCTGTTGTGACGCCCTTTAATGTCGCTGTAACCTTATGATTTGTTACATCGAAAGTAATTGTTACATCAGAACAATTCTTTGCTTCATTGGATGTAAACTTTTTTGCATCAAATGCTGCATATGTAAGCTTTTTAATTTGTTCAGCAACCTTTTTGTTATTGTCATCAGTAATATTTTTATCATATACATCAAAAGATGTTGGATCACCTGTCAATTCACCTGCAACAATAGAATACGCAGATACAGCCGCAGTACAATAACTACTTACCAATTCACGATCTTTCGAGAGTTTTGATTTGTTGATATAAGGAAGTACCTGTGTACCAACAATACCTACCAAAATTGCCATAATTGCGATAACGATAATTAACTCTACGAGAGAGAAACCTTTGTTATCCTTCTTTTCATTCTTTGCCTTCATGTTCTGAAGCAGTTCCATAATCTTCTTCATACCCTTTGTTCTCCTTTTTTGAATATATTTTTATGTATCTATCATCACATGTCTCATGGCAGACATGTAACAACCCTTCTTCTGCCTGCGGTCAGGCTCCGATGCTGTCGTACAGACTGTACATCGGCATCATGATCGCAAGGACGATCGGCACCACAATAACTGCCATCACGATAATGATGAGCGGTTCCATCGCGGCAAGCAGTGCCTCGGTCGCCGACTCCACCTCTTCATCATAATATGCTGCGACTTTGTCGAGCATGTCTTCCATATTACCGGTTTCCTCCCCGATCTCTATCATGTGGTAGACCATCGGTGGGAAGACCCCGGAATCTGCCAGTGGCTTCGAGAGCGGGATTCCACGGCTGACCTCTTCGGTCGCATCTTTTAATGCCTGCTTAACCACGGCATTCCCCATCATCTCGGTCACAAGCCCGAGTGCATCCACCAGCTGGACACCGGAGCCCATCAGTGTGGACAATGTACGCGTCATGCGCGAGGATGCCGTCTTGATGCTGAGCGGACCGACCAGCGGTACCTTTAGAATAAATTTTCCTAATATATGTGCCCCGCCCTCTGTCTTTTTCCACGCATGGATAAATATGGCAATCCCGGCGATGATGGCAACAATAAAATACCAGCTGTGCACAAAGAAATCGCTGACTGCCATGACTGCAAGCGTGATGCCCGGCAGTTTTCCGCCGACTTCGTCAAACTGGGAAGTAAAGGTAGGCACAATCTTAATCATCATGATGGCTACAACAACGATAATAACAAGAATCAGGATGACCGGATAAATCGCCGACTTGATGATCAGTCCCTTCAGATGGGCTTCTTTTTCAAACTGGCTTCCCACACGGCTGAATGCTTTATCCAGTCCACCGGAGGACTCCCCGGCGGCAACCATCTGCACCATGAGGTTTGGAAAAATCTTCGGGTGCTCCGCCATCGCAACGGCAAGGGTCTCCCCGCGCTGTACGGAATCCCGCACTTCTGCGATTGCGTTGGCAAACGGTTTGTTCTCGGTCTGCTCGGATAGCATGTCGAGTGCCTCGACGACGGTCACACCGGCATTTAATACGCTCTCAAACTGGCGGCAGAATACGCTCATTTCGCGGACACTGACGGCTTTTCCGATATGGATTTCAAGATCTTTGTTAAATGCGTTGGCTCTTGCGATGGAAACGATGGTGTTGCCGCCGGATTTGAGTTCTGCCGAAGCGACTTCCATGTTCACGGCCTCGATGGTGCCGGTTTTTGGTTTTCCATCGGCTCCGACCACTTCGTAT
>OGZZ01000213.1_pt1 | contig 44472 bp, 34 predicted proteins | sample 1577021 | NCBI WGS metagenome assembly OGZZ01 (sample SAMEA3541526, study PRJEB24748) | human gut metagenome | biome: human gut; feature: human-associated habitat; material: faeces | place: China | collected 2012
ACGATAAGAAGCTTATAGTAGAAGAAGTGATATCAGAAGACAGTATTGCCAATATATTTGGAAGAGCAGTAAGGCTTGATGCATTATGTACATTAGGCAACGGAGCGCTGTGCAACATAGAGATACAGAAAGAAAATGTAAACGATGATGTAAGACGAGTAAGATATAATGCATCAAGTATTGTATCAAGATTTTCTGAAAAGGGTCAGAAGTTTTCTGAAATACCAGATGTCATAGTTGTGTATATTTCAGAGTATGATGTATTCAGGCTGGGAAGAACAATCTACCATATTGATTCAGTTATAAGGGAAACTAATACAACTGTAGACGATGGATTATCAAGAGTGTTTGTTAATACACAGTATGCAGATACCGATAATACAGATGTAGGAAAACTTATGAAGTGCTTTTTACAGAAAGAAATCGATAATGATAAGTTTCCAGAATTATCGGATAGGTTATCATACTTTAAGAATGATGGGAAGGGAGTTGATTCTATGTGTGACATAATTAAAGATTATGCTAAGGAATATGCAAAGGAATATGCAGAAGAGAGAGCAGCAGAGATGCTTGTGAATAATATTGAAACATTAGCAAAAAAGATAGGTACTGTAGAAGAAGCTTGTGATATGTTGAATATCACAGAACAGCAGTATGAGAATGCTAAAGCACTATTAGAAAAAACTCTTACAGTATAAAAGAGAATAATAATAATTTCAGAAAGATAGCTTTTATGTCTGTAATAAGATGTAGAAGCTGTCTTTTTATTTTGGCAGCTTTTATTTGATAACTTAAATATTGCTAAAAGATAGTGGTGTTGATGATTCAGCAGTTGAATTGTTATAATGTTGTGCGTTTTAAACTCACCGTTGCCATAACCCACAAAATACAGTAAAATATTAGCAAATCAGTAAAAAACAAGTAGTAACAGTTATCATGCAGTTTAAGAAAACACTAGAAATCAAGGCAGACCATAAGCTTATGGTGATTGATGTAGCAGATATATTATATTTCCGGGAATGGAGCTGTATGAGAATTATCCGTTATTGGTAAAGCACAAGTTTCTGATACCGGTATATTGGTTTTACCGGATTGTGCGTTTGCTCTTTAGTAAAAAGCGCAGAAATCATATACTGCGTGAAGTAAAGGCGGTCAAAAAGGTCTATAAGATAAGTTTAATGAAGATGGATATCAGATAGTTCAGGATTATTATGATATTTTAAAAAGCTTTTACATTCAATAAAATGCAGAAGCTTTTTTGTGTATTTATATGAAATTAATAGCAGAATATTAATAAACAACATATATATAATTGCCAATGCTTTTTTAAAATGATATGATTATAACGTAAAGAAAAATTTATATTTGATGTTAAAGAAACAAATATGAATAATGAAATGGAGATAATATGGTAGACAGCAGTTATTTTAAGAATAATAAAAATAATAGCAGAGGTGGCAAAGGCAACGGTAAACTTATGGATCGTTTAAAAAAGCATAAGTGGATTCCTTTAGTGATTCTTATACTGATTGCATTGGCTATGATAGCTATACAGTATATTATGCTTGATGTGCTTCAATATTCAAGAGAATTGGCAGAACAGCAGAATGCAGGATTTATAAATATTTATCCTTTTATTAAATAAGCTATGTTTTCATAGTAATGAATTTTATGATATCAAGGTGACCCCAGCCCTGCTGGTTGTGTGGGAGGTTAACTTTGTTACAACATTTTTTAAGACGGCAGCGGACTTCTTCAGGTGTCATGTCATGACTGGTGAGAAGACGTGCAATAGCTCCGCTGACTATAGGTGCTGACATGGATGTTCCACTTTTTGTGGAATATCCATTTTTTCGGTTACTGCATGCTGTGATGTTAGAACCAGCGACAACAAGTTCTGGTTTTGGAAAACCGTCAGTGGTAGGTCCACGCCCTGAATGAAATGTTTTATCATCCATAGCTCCAACTGTTATTATAATATGACTTGTACCAGGAGCTGTAATACTTTTGGCACATGGACCATTATTACCGGCGGCTGCAACAACAACTATGCCGTTATGCCACATATTTTCTATGTGTTTTATAAGTCGGATTGTATTTTCAATATCTACATTGCTGTTTGGAGTTGTTCCAAAGGATATATTTGCAACCTTTATATTGTAAATGTCTTTATTGTTGATTATCCAGTTAGCGCCATCTATGACACTGCCTATTTTGCCATTGCCATATGAGTCAAGAACCTTAACTGATATAATCTGGCTCATAGGTGCTATTCCCTTGAAACGCCCATTGCTTGCTTTTCCACTTCCTGCGATTATACCGGAAACATGTGTTCCGTGACCACTATCATCATAGGGAATGTTCTTATTGTTTATAAAATCTTTAAAAGCTATTATCCTGTTGTCAAAATCTATATGTCTATAAATGCCAGTATCAAGTACGGCAACACCAATATTTTTTTTATTCATAAATATTTATCCTTTTTATAAAATTAGAAAGTCCTTATATATTTATTTTATTCTGTATAGACTTAAAAGTTCTGATTGTTTGTTTTTTAAAGTATTCGGGTATCCAGGAATATCCGTGAATACAACTAATTGTTTGCTTTTTAACACAAAATAATATATAATGTATTAACACTTAATTCGTTTTTGAAGGTTTTATGTGAATATCGTGAAGAATTGAGAGGTTTGTGATATGGAAAAGAAAAGAATAGTAGTTGCTTTGGGAAGAAATTCATTTGGAGTTACATTTCCAGAACAGCAGACTAATGTAAAAAAAGCAGCAAAAGCTGTTGCTGATCTTGTAGAGGCAAAGTATCAGGTAGTTATTACACATAGTAATGGACCACAGATTGGCATGATTCAGACTGCTATGACAGAGTTTGCAAGACTTGAGCCAGAAGACAGAACAGTTGCACCTATGTCAGTATGTGGAGCTATGAGTGAAGGATATATAGGATATGATCTTCAGAATGCCATAAGGGAAGAACTTCTTAACAGAGGTATATATAAGACGGTTTCTACTATAATTACACAGGTAAGAGTTGATCCTTTTGATATAGCATTTTCTGAGCCATCTAAGATAATAGGAAGATATATGACAAAGGCTGAGGCCGAGGCTGAGGAAGATAAAGGCAATTATGTAATAGAAGAAGAACCAGGAAAGTTCAGAAGAATCATTGCATCACCTATGCCTATAGATATATATGAAATAGATGCAGTTAAGGCACTTCTTGATGCTGACCAGGTGGTTATAGCTGCAGGTGGTGGTGGAATTCCAGTGTTACAGCAGGGTTCTCATCTTAAGGGAGCGTCAGCTATCATAGAAAAAGATTATACAGCTGCTAAGTTAGCTGAACTTGTAGGAGCTGAAACACTTCTTTTCCTTACAGCTTATGATAGATTAACAATAGGTAAAGGGACAGCTGATGAGAAAGAGTTTGATAAAGTGACAGCAACAGAGCTTCATCAGTACATTAAGGCTGGACATTTCCCAGCTAAAACAACATTCCCTAAGGTAGATGCATCTATAAGATTTGTTACAGCAGATTCTGATAGAAAAGCAGTTATAGCCAACCTTGAAAAAGCAAAGGAAGGACTTGCAGGTAAAACTGGAACTACAATAACAGCATAATTATTATACTGACATAAAATATATCAAAAAATATTTACATGACAGCAAAAATCTAACGGATTACAACAAAACAACAACAACATACAACATCCCCCAATAATCCCCCCAAAAATGTGCTACAATGTGCGTAAGCATTGAGCCGTGCCAGACTTAATTCCAAACCAGAACTGTGCTTGCACAAAGTTCTGATTTGGAATTAAGTCTGATAGGGCGAAAGCCCGACAGTCCAAGAGAGCGAAGCTCACTTGGACATGCACGGCGGAGTGCAGGGCTTATATTTTATTATTGGGAGGTGTTTTTTTGTTATTATTTAATTTACAAAAGAGATGGGCTGAGGTGGATAGTCTTATGGAACATCTTGATAGTATGGGGATGGATGTATGCAATGTTTACAAAGGACAGAATGTGACAGATGATATATGGGATCTTAGCATTGAAGAAACAAAGAAGTTATTTATAAAGCATAGATATATAGTAATGGTTGTATCGGATGAACTGTTTTTAAGCGTAAGTGCTCTTTATTATATTGAACTTGCCAGAAAGCTTCATAAGAAGGGGTTAATAAAGGTATATGTTGTTAATAATATGCCACATGAAGCATATCCATCAAGATGCAGCTGGTTTTCAGATGCAGTTGCCATAAAGAATTCTTCTAATACAGCTGATGAAAAAACTTATGCATATGCGATGGATATTGTTCTTGGTGTAACGAGTGATATTTTTAACATGGAGTCGTAAAATGCCTTTTGCTACGAACATCAGGTAGGATTGTGGGAGTGCGTAGCACGGAACAATCTGTAGGTATCAAAGTCGTGGGCTTTTGACCCCGACATCATTATAATTTACAATTATAATTCACAATATTATTAGTGCTTGCTTTTAATTCGTTTACCATATATAATTGTTATGTTTTAGTATTGTGGCTTATTATGTTTAGACGATATAAGTGTTGAAATTACTCTTAATGTCCATATAATCAGATATGATTATAACTACCAGGAATAAATATGGTAGTCCACAATATAAATGAACTGGTTAAGTTAACCATTAATGGAGGAATGATTTAATGATTAGTGCAAACAACGTAACACTTCGTATAGGTAAAAAGGCCCTTTTTGAAGATGTAAATATTAAGTTTACAGAAGGAAACTGTTATGGACTTATAGGTGCCAATGGTGCTGGTAAGTCAACATTTTTAAAGATTCTTACAGGTCAGATTGAACCAAGTAAGGGAGATGTAACTATAACACCAGGTCAGAGATTATCTTTCCTTGAACAGGATCACTTTAAATATGATGATTATACAGTTCTTGATACAGTTATTATGGGTAATACAAGACTTTATGAAATAATGAAAGAAAAAGAGGCTATATACGCCAAGGAAGATTTCACAGAAGAGGATGGTAATAAGGCAAGTGAGCTTGAAGCAGAATTCGCTGATATGAACGGATGGGAAGCAGAATCAGATGCTGCACAGCTGCTTAACGGACTTGGCATTACTACAGATCTTCATTATAAGAATATGTCAGAGCTTAATGGTAGTGAGAAGGTTAAGGTTCTTCTTGCTAAGGCACTTTTTGGTAATCCAGATATTCTTTTACTTGATGAGCCTACTAACCACCTTGATCTTGATGCTATAGCATGGCTTGAGGAGTTCCTTATTAACTTTGAGAATACTGTTATAGTTGTATCACATGACAGATATTTCCTTAACAAAGTATGTACACAGATAGCAGATATTGATTATGCCAAGATTCAGCTTTATGCAGGTAACTATGATTTCTGGTATGAATCAAGCCAGCTCATCATTAAGCAGATGAAGGAAGCTAACAAGAAAAAGGAAGAAAAGATTAAGGAACTTCAGGACTTTATCCAGAGATTCTCTGCTAATGCATCTAAGTCTAAGCAGGCTACATCGCGTAAGAGAGCATTAGAGAAGATTGAACTTGATGAGATAAGACCATCAAGTAGAAAGTATCCATATATAGATTTCAGACCATCAAGAGAGATTGGTAATGAAGTACTTACAGTAGAAGGTATATCTAAGACGATAGATGGAGTTAAGGTTCTTGATAATATATCATTTATAGTAAACAGGGAAGATAAGATTGCATTTGTTGGTTCTAATGAGCTTGCAACAACAACATTGTTCAACATTATTACTGGTAATATGGAGCCTGATGAAGGATCTTATAAGTGGGGTGTTACAACTTCACAGGCATATTTCCCTAAGGACAGCGCAGCAGAGTTTAACAGAGAAGATACTATAGTTGAATGGCTTACACAGTATTCACCAGATCCAGATCCAACATATGTAAGAGGTTTCCTTGGACGTATGCTTTTTGCTGGTGATGATGGTGTTAAGAAAGTTAAGGTACTTTCAGGTGGAGAAAAGGTAAGATGTCTTATATCAAAGATGATGATTATGGGTTCTAATGTACTTATATTTGATGATCCTACTAATCATCTTGATATGGAATCAATTACAGCACTTAACAACGGACTTATTAAGTTCCCTGGTGTTGCACTTTTCACATCTCATGACCATCAGTTTATACAGACAACAGCTAATCGTATTATGGAGATAGTTCCATCGGGACAGCTTATTGATAAGATCACAACATATGATGAATATCTTGAAAGTGATGACATGGCAAGAAAGCGTCAGGGTTTTGCTGAGGCTGCCAGTGATGATGAAGACTAAGACTAAGCAGTGATTCTTAAGCAATACATGAAATTATGAACAGAAAGATGTCACATACCAATGATCCATGATGTATGGGTACGTTAGTATATGTGGCATCTTTCTTGCGTTAAAATAATGGAAATGTTATACTAAATAAGTTATAGATTAAAACACATTAGATTAGAGATGTGTATAAGATTATGATGGAGGATTTGGAAAATTATGGCTTCAAACACTAAGAAGAGCAGAAGTCAAGGCAATAATAGAACATCAAAGAGTAAAACTTCTAAAACAACTGGAGCAAGAACATCAAACGCCAGCAGAACTCCGTCAAAAAAGAGTTCCACAAAGAAGGGTACAGGTACTGCATCACAGCAGCCACAACCACAGAATAATGCATTAAGAGATGAGATAATCTTATTATTAGCGTTTGCATGTACAATAATTTTATTATTAAGTAATTTTAATATGGCTGGTATGGTAGGACAGTCAATTAAGTGGTTTATGTTCGGGCTGTTTGGTATAGCTGCGTATATAATTCCATTTATAGTAGCAGGAAGTATATTGTTTATGCTTGCTAACAAGGACATAATAGGTGTCATGCGTATTAAAGCTGCAGCAGTTTATGTCTTATCCGTGATAACAGCAGCAATATGGCAGAGAATGACTAACAAACCAGATATCAGGGATTCCGTTGGTTCATATTTTACATATTGTTCAGAGCATAAAACAGGAGGTGGTCTGTTTGGAGGAATTTTATGTAAGATACTAAGTCCGCTTGGTATGGCAGGAACTATGGTGATTTTGATTATTCTTGCAATAATATGTGTTATATTGATAACAGAAAAATCATTTATAGGTGGACTAAGGAATGGTGGACACAGGCTTGTAAAAGAAGCAAGAGAAGATTATTCTGCATATATGGAACATTCTTCAATGAGCAGGAAAGACAGCGGTATGAGTGATGAAGAATATCGTGCTATGAGAGAGAATGAAAAGCATCAGGCAAGAATAAGAAGATTAGAAAAAAAAGAGCAGATCATAGCAGCTAAAAAAGCTAAAGAAGAGGCTATGGCTAATGCGCGTATGAATAATGTTGTAAGAGGAGTGACTAAAGATCTTACAATACAGGATACACAGCCAGAGACAGCTAATCAGGATATAGATATACATGAAATACAGCCTGTAGCCAATGATGATGATGTGTATATGGATGATATATATGATCCACTGATCATACCAGAAAAGCATAACAACATAAACAGAACTTCTGATATATGGGAAGTGCATAGTGACAGGCAGGATAACGATAATACAGCTTTGGATCATGGTATGTCATATGATGAAACAATAAGTACAAGAGAAGACGATTACGAAGAACATGATACAGAATATCCGGATGAAAAAGAGAAGGAACTGACAGAATATGATCCCGAGGTATCGGAGGAATACAATGCTGATATATATGACACAGCGGATGAAGGAAATATATATAATGAAAAAAATGCATATAATGATGCAGATGCATATGATACCGAAGAGATATGCGATACAGCAGATGATATAAATCATGATGAGAATATAACATCGTATGATAATGAGGAAGTAAGCAGTGCAGTAAGCACACAACATAATAAGCAGGCTGTTCCACAAAAAACTGCCAGCAATATTATGCCAGAAGCTGCAAGGCATGTCAGGGAATATAAGTTTCCACCTGTGAGTCTGCTTAACAGAAACACAAAGTCATCATCTGCTAATCTTGAACGCGAAAACAGAAATACAGCAATCACGCTTAAGCAGACACTCCAGAATTTCGGTGTTAAGGTAGATATAACAGATATAAGCTGTGGACCTGCGGTTACAAGATATGAATTAAAACCAGAGCTTGGTGTTAAGGTGAGTAAGATAGTTTCGCTTGCAGATGATATTAAACTAAGTCTGGCAGCTGCGGACATAAGAATAGAAGCTCCTATTCCAGGTAAGTCGGCTATTGGTATTGAGGTTCCTAACAAGGAAGCCGGCAGTGTGTATTTAAGAGAACTTATTGAAAATGAAGCATTTAAGAATAACCAATCTATGATTGCATTTGCAGCTGGAAAGGATATAGCTGGCAAGACGATAGTAGCAGATATAGCTAAAATGCCTCATCTTCTTATTGCAGGAGCAACAGGTTCAGGTAAATCAGTATGTATAAATACAATCATCATGAGTATTTTATATAAAGCAAGACCAGATGAAGTTAAAATGATCATGGTGGATCCTAAGGTAGTTGAGCTTAGTACATATAACGGAATACCACATCTTCTTCTCCCTGTTGTCACAGATCCTAAGAAGGCTGCAGGCGCACTTAACTGGGCAGTCAACGAGATGACGAAACGATATAAGCTTTTTGCCGATATGGGAGTACGTAATCTTAAAGGATATAATGATGCAGTCGGAAAGATGGACGTTAAGGAAGGAGAGGTCTCTGTTGAAAAACTACCTCAGATAGTTATAATTGTTGATGAACTTGCGGATCTTATGATGGTTGCACCAGGAGAAGTGGAAGATGCTATATGCAGGCTTGCACAGCTTGCAAGGGCAGCGGGCATACATATGGTTATTGCAACGCAGAGGCCATCCGTTAACGTAATTACGGGACTTATCAAGGCTAATGTTCCATCAAGAATCGCATTTTCGGTATCATCAGGTGTTGATTCCAGAACTATTCTGGATATGAATGGAGCTGAAAAACTTCTTGGTAAAGGAGATATGCTGTACTTCCCATCTAACATTCCTAAGCCTATAAGAGTGCAGGGAGCCTTTGTATCGGATGAAGAAGTATCAAGAGTTGTTGATTTTCTTAAGGAAAATATGACAGAGGAAGCACAATATGATGAGAGCATAGCAGAAACTGTTGCACAAAAGACATCAGATAGTGCTGCTGTTGACAGGCAGGATGATAAAGATACCCTGTTTGAGGATGCAGGAAGGTTTGTTATAGAAAGAGAAAGAGGCTCTATAGGGATGCTGCAAAGACAGTTTAAGATAGGCTTTAACAGGGCAGGAAGAATCATGGATCAGCTTTCAGATGCAGGTGTAGTAGGACCTGAGATAGGAACAAAGCCAAGAAAAGTTCTTATGGATAAGGAAGAGTTTGAGGCCTATATAAATAGTGCAGGTTCATGAGTGCAGGGTAAATAAAGAGTAATACATGCTATAATAAGCACAAAAGAAATAAACTAAAAAGAAAACAAATACTTTGTAGGTGTCACATATGACACGGAAAGGATAAAGACATGGCAGTAAAGAGTGATATCGAAATCGCACAGGAAGCAAAATTATTAAATATTAAGGATGTAGCGGCTAAGGTAGGAGTTACAGAGGATGAACTTGAAATGTATGGTAAATATAAGGCCAAGTTATCTGATGAACTTATACACAGGGTTGAAAACAAAGAAGATGGAAAGCTTGTTCTTATAACAGCTATCAATCCAACTCCAGCAGGTGAAGGAAAGACTACTATAAGTCTTGGACTTACAGAAGCCTTATGTCAGAGAGGAGTTAATGCAATAGCTGCATTAAGAGAACCATCACTTGGACCATGTTTTGGCATAAAGGGTGGAGCAGCAGGAGGCGGATACGCACAGGCTGTGCCAATGGAGGATCTTAATCTGCATTTTACGGGTGATTTCCATGCTATAACATCAGCTAATAATCTTTTAGCAGCCATGTTAGATAATCACATCCATCAGGGTAATGCACTTGGCATAGATACTAAGCGTATTGTCTGGAAAAGATGTATGGATATGAATGACAGAACGTTAAGAAATATCGTTATAGGACTTGGCGATAAGCCAAATGGTGTTGTAAGAGAAGATCATTTTATTATAACAGTTGCATCAGAAATCATGGCTATATTATGTCTTGCAGAAGACATGAAGGATTTAAAAGAAAGACTTTCAAAGATAATAGTTGCATATAATTATGCAGGAGAACCAGTAACAGCATCTGATCTTAAGGCAACAGGAGCTATGGCAGCCCTTTTAAAGGATGCTATAAAGCCTAATATGATACAGACACTTGAAGGTACACCAGTGCTTGTACATGGAGGACCATTTGCTAACATAGCCCATGGCTGTAACTCAGTAAGAGCAACTAAGCTTGCTATGAAGCTTGCAGATGTAGCAGTTACAGAGGCTGGTTTCGGAGCTGATCTTGGAGCTGAGAAGTTCTTTGATATAAAGTGTAGAAAAGCAGGACTTAAACCAGCGGCAACAGTTATTGTAGCAACAGTTAAGGCATTAAAATATAATGGTGGTGTTCCTAAGGCTGAACTTGGAAAAGAAAATATGGAAGCCTTAAAGAAGGGTATAGTTAACCTTGATAAGCATATCGAGAATGTGCATAAGTATGGAGTACCTGTTATTGTAACATTGAATTCATTTATTACAGATACACAGGAAGAATATGAATTCATTAAAAAACACTGTGAAGATTTAGGATGTGAGTTCGCACTCTCAAATGTATGGGCTAAAGGCGGAGAAGGCGGACAGGAGCTCGCTGATAAGGTGCTTAAGACTTTAGAAAACAAGAAGAGTGATTTTAAACCATTATATGAGGATGAACTTCCACTTGAAGATAAAATATTAAAGATTGCAAAAGAAATATATGGTGCTGATGGTGTAACATATGATGCCAAGGCTAAAAAAGAGCTTGATCATATTACACAGATGGGATTTGGCAGCTTCCCAGTATGTATGGCTAAGACACAGTATTCACTTTCTGATGATGCGGCTAAGCTTGGAAGACCAGAAGGCTTTACTATCAATATAAGAGAGGTATATGTTGATGCAGGTGCAGGCTTTGTTGTTGTGCTTACAGGAAAGGTGCTTACTATGCCAGGTTTACCTAAGGTACCAGCAGCGGAAGGTATAGATTATGATGAAAAAGAAGAAAGAATAACAGGATTATTCTAATTGGCAGATATGATGTTGAATGTTTATCGGGAGGACTAATTATGCAGCTTAAGAATATATTGGACATATGTGCGGATAATGAAATAGAAAAGTTTGAATATACATTATTAAAGGGCAGTGTTGATACAGATGTTACCGGTATTGCATCAGATTCAAGAAAAGTAACAGATGGTGGAATATTTGTATGTATTGTAGGAGCAGTGAGTGACGGACATAAGTATATAGGGCAGATTAAGGATAAGGCAGCTGTCATAGTTGTACAGAAGGGCTCTGATTATGAGGTTCCATCTGGTGATGTTACGTTAATAGAATGTGATAACACAAGACTTGCACTTGCACTTATGTCAGCTGCATTTTATGGTAATCCTGACAAGAAGCTGTTCACTATAGGTATTACTGGAACGAAGGGTAAGACAACTACAACTTATATGATCAAGAATGTTTTATGTGCATGTGGAATAAAAACAGGTCTTATAGGAACTATAGAAACTGTGATAGGTGATGAAACGATTCCTTCATGTAATACAACGCCAGAGTCTCTACAGATCCATGAAACATTCCGTAAGATGGTTGATGCAGGCTGCAAGGCTGTGGTTATGGAGGTCTCTTCACAGGGACTTAAGCTTGATAGAACAGCTGGTATTATGTTTGATATAGGTGTGTTTACTAATCTTGAACCAGACCATATAGGACCTGATGAGCATGCTTCGTTTGAAGAATATCTTGAATGTAAGGCTAAACTTTTTAAGCAATGCAGGACAGGAATAGTGAATGCTGATGATAAGCATACGAAAGATATATTAAAGAATTCTATATGTATGACAGAAAGCTATGGAGTGTCAGAGGCAGCGGACATAAGGGCTGTGGATGTTAAGCTGCTTCATGAACCGGGAAAGATTGGCCTTACATATAAGTGTCAGGGACTTATCAATATGGACGTTGCATTATCACTTCCTGGAATGTTTTCAGTATATAATTCGTTATGTGCAATAGCAGTTACAAGGCATTTTAACGTGGATAAGGATATAGTTGAAAATGTGTTAAAGGATGTAAAGGTAAAGGGAAGAATAGAACTTGTAAAAGTTTCTGATAAATTCACACTTATGATAGATTATGCACACAACGCCATGTCACTTGAAAGTATTCTTAAAACATTAAAAGAATACAATCCACACAGACTTATCTGTCTTTTTGGATGCGGTGGAAACCGTTCAAGGGAGAGAAGGTTTGAGATGGGTGAAGTATCAGGAAAATATGCAGATCTTACTGTAATAACGTCAGATAATCCAAGATTTGAGGAGCCAGAAGCTATTATGGAGGATATCAAGACAGGTATAAGTAAAACTGATGGTAAACATATTGATATAGTAGATAGAAAAGAAGCTATAAAATATGTTATTGAGCATGGAGAACCAGGAGATATTATAGTACTTGCAGGTAAGGGACATGAAGATTATCAGGAAATAAAAGGTGTTAAGTATCCAATGGATGAGAGAGTGCTTATAGCTGAAGTACTTGATGAATTAAAGGAGAAAAATGTACGCTGATATTATAATTGATATATCACATGAACAGCTTGATAAAACATTTCAGTATGCAATACCCCCTGAACTAGAAGGCATATTAGAGATAGGCAGTGTGGTAAGAGTTCCTTTTGGCAAAGGAAACAGGCAACTGACAGGTTATGTTATTTCAATGACACAGGAGCCTTCTTATGATGTTAACAGGATTAAATTCATAGAAGGTATAGCTGACAAACGTGTCAATGCAGCAACAGATATGATCAAGCTGGCTTTCTGGTTAAAGACTCATTATGGTTGTACCATGAACCAGGCATTAAAGACAGTTATTCCTGTTAAAGATAAGATAAATCAGAAGGTTAAGAGGGCAGTGTGTCTTAATATAGATGAAGATAAGGCAAGAGAGCTTCTTTTGATATATAAAAAAAAGGCAAAGGCTAAGCACAGGCTTTTAGAAGCGCTTATAGAAGAGCCTGTTATAGATAGTGAGATAGTAAGAAGTAAGCTTAATATATCTTCATCCACGGTAAAAGCTATGGAAGAGGATAAGGTTATCATCGTTAAAACAGAGGAATACTACCGAAATCCTGTTTCTGATAAAAAAGTGTTTGGCAAGGATGTAGTGCTTAACGAGGAACAAAGAGCAGCGGTACAAAGTATCATAGCTGATTATAATAACAGGATTTATAAAACTTATCTTATACATGGTGTGACTGGAAGTGGTAAGACTGAGGTATACATGGATGTTATAGAGCATGTTATAGCCAGCGGAAGACAGGTTATTATGCTTATACCCGAGATTGCACTTACTTTTCAGACTGTACAAAGATTCTATCACAGATTTGGAGACAAGGTTTCTATTATTAATTCACGTATGTCTAAGGGTGAAAGATATGATCAGTTTTTACGTGCACTAAAAGGTGAGGTAAGTATAATGATAGGACCAAGATCAGCACTTTTTACACAGTTTCCTAATCTTGGCCTTATTGTTATAGATGAGGAACATGAAGGCGCTTACAGATCTGAACAGCTTCCAAGATATCATGCGGTTGAAACTGCCATACATATAGCAAAGGAACATAATGCATCGGTTATACTTGGTTCAGCGACTCCATCTATAGACAGCTTTTACAGGGCTAAAAACGGTGAGTTTAAGCTGCTTACATTAAAAAACAGGGCAGGAAAAAGTGAATTGCCGCAGGTATATATATCGGATATGAGAAAAGAACTGAAGTCTGGTAACAGAACTATATTTTCTCTAAAGCTTCAGGAGCTTATACGTGACCGGCTCGATAAGAAAGAACAGATAATGTTGTTCCTTAATAAACGTGGAACAGCTGGATTCGTATCATGCAGAGCCTGTGGATATGTCTGTAAGTGTCCACATTGTGATGTTTCCATGACTGCACATCGTAACGGAAGGCTTGTATGTCATTACTGTGGCTATGAAACACCGCAGGTTAAGATATGTCCGGAATGTGGTTCAAGATATATATCAGGCTTTAAGGCAGGAACAGAGGCTGTTGAAGATGCAGTACATAAGATGTTTCCGGATGCAACAGTACTGCGTATGGATTTGGATACGACCAAAGGAAAAGATGGACATGAACATATATTGAATGCATTTGCAACACAGCAGGCAGATGTTCTTGTAGGAACGCAGATGATAGTCAAGGGACATGATTTTCCAAAGGTTACACTTGTTGGTATAGTTGCAGCAGATATGTCACTTTATTCAGGCGATTACAGGGCTGTTGAAAGAACATTCCAGCTTGTAACACAGGCAGCCGGCAGGGCTGGAAGAGGTGTAAGAAGGGGTGAAGTGGTTATACAGACGTATTCACCAGATAATTATGGTATAATATGTGCAGCCAGCCAGGATTACACAGGCTTCTATGATAAAGAAATAGCATATAGAAAAATGCTTTCATATCCACCTGTAAGTAACATGATTAAAATAAACATCAGTTCAGAAGATGAGAATAAGCTTTTGAAAGCTGCAGAAAATATAAAGCAGCTGCTTGAGAAAAAGACAGAAAAGCTTTCAGACAATATAAAGCTTCTTGGCCCATCGAATGCACCTATATATAAAATAAGTGACGTATACACTAAAATAATATATTTAAGAAGTGCTGATTTTAGCAGGCTTTCATATCTTATGGACTGCATAGATAAATACATACAGGATAATGATATGTTTAAAAATATAAGCATCCAGTATGATGTTAACTAGTACATCGTTTCGAAAACGATGTACCAGATATTTACAACAATTAATGATTATAAATAATGTTAAAACGGAGGAATAATAATGGCGATAAGAAATATAAGAACTCTTGGTGATGAGATACTAAGAAAAAAGGCAAAAGAAATAACAGAAATGACACCAAGAATACAGGAACTTATTGATGATATGTTTGAGACAATGTATGATGCGAATGGTGTTGGTCTTGCAGCACCACAGGTTGGCATAAGAAAAAGACTGGTTGTTATTGATTGTGGCGATGACCCAATAGTACTCATTAACCCGGTAGTGCTTGAAACAAGCGGTTCACAGACAGGACAGGAAGGCTGTCTTAGTGTTCCAGGTAAATCAGGTATAGTTACAAGACCATCATATGCTAAGGTAAAGGCACTTAATGAAGATATGGAGGAGATTATTGTTGAAGGTGAAGAACTTCTTGCAAGATGTCTGCTCCATGAGATAGATCATCTTGATGGAATAATGTATGTTGATAAGGTTGAGGGAAAGCTGCTTGATACTGAAATGGAGGATGAAGAATAGTGAAGGTTATATTTATGGGGACGCCTGACTTTGCGGTCGGCACACTTAAAGCACTTGTAGAAGCAGGACATGAGGTGGCAGCAGTAGTAACACAGCCAGACAAACCAAAGGGAAGAAGCAAAGAGCTTGTGTTTTCACCTGTTAAGCAGGAGGCTGTAAAGCTTGGGATAGAAGTGCTGCAGCCAGAAAAAGCAAGAAATGAAGAGTTTATAGAAAAACTAAGAACATATAATGCAGATATATTTGTAGTTGTTGCTTTTGGACAGCTGCTTCCAAAAAGTATAATAGATATGCCACGCTTTGGATGTGTAAATGTACATGCATCATTACTTCCAGAATATAGAGGTGCATCTCCTATACAGTGGGCAGTTATAGATGGATGTGAATATTCAGGTGTAACGACTATGAAGATGGATGAAGGACTTGATACAGGAGATATTCTCCTTGTTAAAAAAGTGAAGCTTGATAAGAAAGAAACAGGTGGAAGCCTTTTTGACAGATTAAGCATAGTTGGTGCAGAGCTGCTTATAGAAACATTGAAAGGACTTGAAGAGGGGACAATAACGCCAGTAAAACAGGATGATTCAAAAAGTTCATATGTAACGATGTTGAAGAAGTCTATGGGTGAGCTTGATTTTAGTAAGCCAGCACATGATATAGAATGTCTTATAAGAGGACTTAATCCATGGCCAAGTGCGTATACACATTACAATGGTAAAATGTTAAAAATATGGGATGCAGATGTTGTACATAACATATCAGATATAGCTGATTCATCTAAGTTTAATGATATAGAGCAGGAAATACAATGTGATGCCAACATCGCACCTGCAACTGTATGCTATGTAGATAAAAAAAGACTTATAGTTAAATGCGGAGTTGATTATTTAAGTCTCAATGAAGTACAGCTTGAAGGCAAGAAAAGGATGAAAACAGATGCATTTTTACTTGGCTGCAGGGTTGAAGCAGGAACGGTTTTTGGTGCAGATTAGTATAGGATGTTTAATACTACTATGAAAGGGCATATTTTATATGGAAGTTAACTTAAGGGCAGTAGTGCTTGATATACTTACGGAGATAGAGAAAGAAGGAGAATTTTCCCACATAACTATTAATAATGCTCTCTCAAAGTATCAGTATCTGGACAGAGCACAAAGAGCATTTATAAACAGACTTGCATTAGGTACTATTGAATGCAGGATAGAGCTTGATTATATAATTAATCAGTTTTCTAAAACACCTGTAAATAAAATGAAACCAGTAATAAGACGTATTATGAGGATGGCAGTATACCAGCTTATATATATGGAGAATATACCTGATTCAGCAGCCTGTAATGAGGCGGTAAAGCTTGCAGCTAAAAGAGGTTTTACAGGACTTAAGGGCTTTGTTAACGGGGTGCTAAGAAATATATCACGTAACAAAGAAAATATTGTATATCCAGATATGGTACAGGAACCACAAAAATATCTGTCGGTGAAATATTCAATGCCTGAATGGATAATAAATATGTGGATGGAATATATGTCTTATGAAGATGTTAAGAGTATTCTTACTGGTATGAAAAAAGATAAAAAGACTTATATCCGATGTAATACATTAAAGGGTGGCGTTAAACACATAAAGGATGTGTTAGAGAAAGAGGGAGTTACAGTTAATGCTGTCCCTGACATACCATATGCATATGAAATATCAGGATATGATCATCTGACGGCACTTGAAAGCTTTAATGAAGGATTGTATCAGATACAGGATATAAGTTCAATGGCAGCAGGAGAGCATGTTTTGCCCTCAATAGACAGTCTCATAGTAGATGTGTGTGCTGCACCTGGTGGAAAGTCGGTAAATGCAGCATTAAAGGTAGTTGAATCTGCATATACGGATATAAAAGATATTCCTGATGATGGGGTTGAAGAAAATATCATTAAAAGTATAACAGGAAGAGTTATATCAAGAGATGTATCCGATTATAAAGTATCATTAATAGATGATAATATAGAAAGACTTGGAATATCTAATATAGATGTCCAGGTATATAATGCATTAGATAAGGATGATAGTCTTGTTGGAAAAGCTGATATAGTAATAGCCGACCTTCCTTGTTCAGGACTTGGAATCATGGGACGTAAGCCTGATATAAGATATAATATAAGTCCTGAAAAAATATCTGATATAATCAGGCTTCAAAGAGATATACTAGAGGTTGTAAGCATGTATGTAAAGCCAGGTGGTACACTTGTGTATAGTACATGTACTATTAACCGGTCAGAAAATGAGGATAATGCAGACTGGATATGCACAAGCCTTGGTTTTACCAGGGATGGAGAGTATGTTCAGATGCTGCCATCACCTGATAAGGATAATGATGGCTTTTTTGTTGCAAGGCTAATAAAAAACAGTTAATGCACACAGAAATGAGGTATATATGGAAAAAATTGATATAAAGTCGCTTAACTATGATGAACTGGCAGATTATATTGTCAGCATTGGTGAAAAAAAGTTCAGGGCGGCACAGTTATATTCATGGATGCATGAAAAACTTGCCTGTAGTTATGATGAGATGACTAATATATCAGATAAGTTAAAGAAAGTTCTAAATGAAAATACTTTGTATACATGTCTTGAACCAGTAAGGGTACAGGAGTCCCAAATAGATGGTACAAAGAAATACCTTTTCAGATTATATGATGGTAATCTTATAGAAAGTGTATTTATGAGGTATCATCATGGCAATTCAGTATGTATATCTTCACAGGTAGGATGTAAAATGGGATGCAGATTCTGTGCATCAACACTTAATGGATGTGTAAGAAATCTTGAACCATCAGAGATGCTTGATCAGATATACAGAATACAGAGTCTTACAGGTGAACGTGTAAGTAATATAGTTATTATGGGTTCTGGTGAGCCTATGGACAACTATGATAATGTTGTAAAGTTCCTTGGACTTATAAACAGCGATAAAGGACTTAATATAAGTCAGAGAAATATCACTGTTTCAACATGTGGATTAGTGCCAAGGATAAAACAGTTAGCAGAACTTAAACTGCAGATAACGCTGGCAATATCGCTTCATGCACCAAACGATGAACTAAGAAAAACGATGATGCCTATAGCTTATACATATAGTATAGAACAGATTATGGATGCATGCAGATACTATCTTTCACAGACAGCAAGAAGAATATCCTTTGAGTATAGCCTTGTTAAAGGAGTGAATGATTCGCCTGAGTGTGCAAGGCAGCTTATAAAGCTTGTTCATGGTATGAACTGTCATATTAATCTTATTCCGGTTAATCCTATTAAGGAAAGAGATTATGAGCAGTCTGAAAAGAATTCAATACATAATTTTAAAGAAATACTAGAAAAGGCAGGGGTGAATGTTACTATAAGACGTGAAATGGGACGTGATATAGATGGTGCCTGCGGGCAGCTAAGACAGAATCATATAGAAGGAATGTTATAGACATATTTTAAATAATTATAAAAGCGGTTGAAATATATCGCTTTTTTTGGATGTTTATGATAAAATGCTACTGTTCGGGGTCGTGATTTACAGATTGTGTATAAAAGGCTGCTGAACTATATGGGAGATTTTTTCCTGTAATGTTAAAAGTATATAGGCATATACTTATTGAAAAGAGAATGGAGAGAGAGATGAACGCATTTGCAAAGACGGATGTTGGAATTGAAAGAGCCGTCAATCAGGATTATGTCTATACAAAGCTTGATAATATAGGGTGTCTGCCAAACATTTTTGTTGTTGCTGATGGCATGGGTGGTCACAAGGCTGGAGATATGGCATCAAAATATACAGTAGATACACTTATTGAGTTATTAAAGCAATCAGCAGGTATGGATCCGCTTGATGCGGTTGATGATAATATTAAGCTTGTTAATACGCTGCTTTTAAAGAAAGCAGGAGAGTCAGAAGAGTATGAAGGAATGGGAACAACCCTTGTAGTTGCCAGTATTTTTGGAAGCACTTTAAGAGTTGCTAACGTAGGTGACAGCAGACTTTATGTTATAGGAGAAGATATAACACAGATAACAAGGGATCATTCGCTTGTTGAAGAGATGGTACAGCTTGGCCAGATAGACAGAAAAGCAGCAAGAACACATGAGAAAAAGAACTACATAACCAGGGCAATCGGTGGATGTGAGACTGTGGAGGCAGAAATGTTTTCAGTGGATCTTAACGATAATGATATTATTCTTATGTGCTCAGATGGGCTTACTAATATGCTTGAAGATTCAGAGATATTTCACATTGTCAAAGAAAGCGCTGATATTAAAACAGCAGCTGACAGCCTTGTTAAAAAGGCTAATTATAATGGTGGCAAAGATAATATATCAGTAGTATTGATTGAACCATAAGTTGGAAAGGTAAAGAATCATGTTAAGAGAAGGAATGTTTTTAGCCGACAGATATGAAATAATTGAACAGATAGGTACGGGTGGAATGGCTGATGTTTATAAAGCCAAGTGTCATAAGCTTAACAGATATGTTGCTATTAAGGTTATGAAATCTGAATTCAGCCAGGATAAGACATTTGTCAGCAAGTTCTGGGCAGAGGCACAGTCAGCGGCAGGACTTGTCAATCCTAATGTTGTCAATGTATATGATGTTGGCGTTGAGAATGGAATATATTATATTGTTATGGAACTTGTAGAGGGCATAACTCTTAAGAAATATATAGAGAAGAGAGGCAGGCTTCCATATAAAGAAGCTGTCAGCATAGCAATACAGGTTGCTAATGGTATGGATGCAGCACATAAGCACAATATTGTCCACAGAGATATTAAGCCACAGAATATTATTATCTCAAAAGAGGGCAAAGTAAAGGTTACAGATTTTGGAATAGCTAAGGTTGCATCATCAGCTACTATTAACACATCAGCATCTATGGGTTCAGTGCATTATATTTCGCCTGAGCAGGCAAGAGGTGGATATTCAGATGAGAGAAGTGATATATATTCACTTGGTATAACTCTTTTTGAAATGCTCACAGGAACAGTGCCTTTTGATGGTGATTCAGCAGTATCAGTAGCTGTCCAGCATATACAGGATAGTATACCACTGCCTTCACAGCTTGTAGAGGGTGTACCTGTAAGTGTAGATAAGATTGTGCTTAAGTGTACGCAGAAAAAGACAGATAGAAGATATCAGTCAGCAGCAGAACTGATAGTTGACCTTAAAAAGTCACTTGTTATGCCAGATGAAGATTTTGTCAGAATGGGTTCTGCATATGATAGTGTATTAAAGAAGGATGAAGAAGAATATAATCCAGATGATGATGAACTTCTTACTGAAAGTGCAGGACATGATTTGGATGATGATAACGATGATACAGATGATGAACTTCTTGAGAATGATTCAGATAAGGATGAAGATATAGATGATGAGAGAAATGATAAGCTTGAGCTTGTCATGAAATGCATAGGTATCGGTATTGCAGTTATTATACTTATGATAACTATATTTGTAGTTATCAAGCTTGTAGGAAATGGCAAAAATACAGCAAAAAATAATAAAACCTCAGTAGAAGCAACAACTGTTAATACAGCTAATAACAATTCATCAGATATGGTAGAAGTTCCGGAAGTTCTTGGTATGACAAAGGAGGATGCTATCAAGGCACTTAACAAGCTTGGGCTTGGATATAAGGCTGTTACACAAAGCTCTGATACGGTTGCAGAGGATTGTGTTATAAGCCAGGGCAATGTAGGCGGTTCAAAGGTAGAAAAGAATTCACAGATAGTACTTACTATAAGTACAGGTAAAGAAAACAAAGAAGTGACAGTGCCTAACGTAAAGGGAAAGTCAGAGCAGGAAGCTAAGGAAGCTATTGAAGCAGCTAATCTTGTGGCTTCTGTAGATTATCAGTATAGTGATTCAGTTGAAGCTGGTAATGTTATAAAATATAGTCCTTCAGGTTCAGTAGCAGAAGGTTCTACAGTAACTATACATGTAAGCCGTGGTAAGAAGGTAACTAATGTATCAGTTCCTAATGTACTTGGAATGTCAGAAAGTCTTGCAAGCCAGACACTTGATTCTGCTAATCTAAAGGTTACAGTCAAGTATGAAACATCATCTAAGGCAGAATATGGAACAGTTACATCACAGACACCTTATTCAGCAGGCGATTCTGTACCATCAGGAACAACTATTACTATATATGTAAGCCATTATCAGCAGACAGCACAGCAGACAACAACAGCTGCTAATAACAAAAACAATAATGGCAATTCAAACAATAGTTCTAATTAATGGAAACGGCATAATATGCAGGGAAAGATAATCAAGGGAATAGCAGGCTTTTACTATGTGCATGTAGAAGCCTGCGGTATATATGAATGTAAAGCAAAAGGAATATTCAGAAACAAAAAGATAAAACCTTTAGTAGGTGATAATGTTTTAATAGACGTTATTGATGAGGATAATAAAAAGGGAAATATAAGTGATATTCTTGAAAGAAAAAACGAACTTATAAGACCAGCTTCGGCTAATATAGATCAGGCTATGGTCATATTTGCTGTAAAATCTCCAGAACCTAACTATAATCTTTTAGACAGATTCATACTTATGATGGATTATCAGGATGTTCCTACTGTTGTTGTATTTAACAAGACAGATCTTGTTGAAGAAAAGGATATAGAAGAGTTAAGAAAAATATATGAAAAATGTGGCTGTAAGGTTATATTTATAAGTGCCTACGATAACACGGGCATAGATATTCTGATAGATACTCTTAAAGATAAGACAACTATACTGGCAGGTCCGTCAGGAGTTGGTAAATCTTCTCTTACTAACATTATTCTTCCAGACAGGAAGGAAGAAGGAGAGATAAGTAAGACAGGAGATGTCAGCAGAATAGGACGAGGGCGTCATACAACGAGGCACTCTGAAATATTTAACGTAACAGGAAGCACATATATATGTGATACTCCTGGGTTTACATCACTTAACCTTCCGGAGCTTGAAAAGGAACAGGTGAGGTTTTATTTCAACGAGTTTGATGAATATGAAGGCACTTGCCGTTTTAATGGCTGTGTGCATATAAACGAGCCGGATTGTGCTGTGAAAATGGCAGTTGAAAAGGGTGTTATAAGCCGCCGCCGATATACAAGCTATGTAGAGCTATATGAAGAGATTAAGAATCAGAAGAAGTATTAGTGAGGAAATATATTATGATGTTATTATCGCCATCGTTACTGGCAGCAGATTTCAAGAATCTTGAAAAGGATATAAAAACTGTGGATAAAGCAGGAGCTGATTATATTCATCTTGATGTTATGGATGGAAGTTTTGTTCCAAGCTTTTCATTCGGAAATCCAGTCATTAAATCAATAAGAGAATGTACAGATAAGGTGTTTGATGTACATCTTATGATTGATGAGCCTATAAGATATATAGAGGAGTTCGTGAAGTGTGGAGCTGATATAATTACAGTTCATGTTGAAGCGTGTCAGGATGTAGCAGCAACGCTTAAAAAGATTAAGGAATATAATGTAAAACCAGCTATTACACTTAATCCAGAAACACCTGTAAAGGCTATAGAGCCTTATCTTTCAATGGTTGATATGGTGCTTGTTATGAGTGTACATCCTGGTTTTGGAGGTCAGAAGTTCATCCCAGAGTCTATACAGAAGGTAAAGGAAGTAAAGAGGCTTCTTATAGATAAGGGGCTTGACAATGTTGATATAGAAATCGATGGCGGTATCAATGCAGAGAATCTTGCATCAGTACTTGAGGCTGGTGTTAATGTTGTTGTTGCCGGTTCAGCGGTTTTTAAGAATGATGCATCAGAGAATGTAAAAAAGTTTAAGGAAATTATGTCGTTATATTAAGCAGGTATCCCAGATGGATGAGTTGTTCTGACAGATGTAATAGCATTTACATATGTTATATAACTTTTCTGTCTGGGATTTGATTAATGTAATGGTGTGATACAGGAAAGGATACTGAAGCTATGTTAGAAGAATTAAAACAAAAAGTGTATGAAGCGAATATGCAGCTTCCAAAGTACGGACTTGTTACTTTTACATGGGGAAATGTAAGTCAGATAGACAGAACTACTGGGTATTTTGCCATAAAACCAAGTGGAGTTGATTATGAACTGTTAACTCCTGATGATATGGTTATTATGGATCTTGAAGGAAACAGGATAGAGGGGAGATATAATCCGTCTTCAGATACCCAGACACATATAGAACTATATAAAGCGTTCGATAAGATAGGTGGAATAGTGCATACACATTCATCGTATGCTACAAGCTGGGCACAGGCAGGCAGAAGCATACCTTGTTATGGAACTACACATGCGGATTATATATATGGTGAGGTTCCATGTCTTAGATGTCTTACTAAGGAGGAGATAGATGAGGCATATGAAAAAAATACTGGAAAGCTTATAGTTGATGAGTTTAAAAGGATGGGGAAAGATGTTTCTGCTGTTCCAGCTGTACTATGCAAGAATCATGGACCTTTTACGTGGGGAAAGGATGCAAAAGAGGCTGTTCATAATGCGGTTGTGCTTGAGGAGTGTGCAAAGATGGCATATAGGACAGAAAGCATAAATCCACAGGTAAAACAAGCACCACAGGAGCTTATGGATAAACATTATTTAAGAAAACATGGAAAAAATGCATATTACGGACAGAAAAATGTCAAGTAAAATTAAACTTTCATGGAAAACAGTGGAATTAAAGGAAGCGAAAATAATCTTTCGGGGCTTTTAAAAATACACTTTTTATGATATAGTAATCAGATGATGTGAAGGTCAAAAAATCAAAAAGCCGTTTATGATTGTAAAAGCTAAGAAGCCATGGAAGTTATGGCTATCATGATTGGGCTGCAGTAAATATAGCGGATTGTTTAAATGAAATAAAGAGAAAGGTGAAAGTCCTGAAACAGAGGATTTTCAAAGAGGTATATACATTATGAAACTCGGTATCGTGGGTCTACCAAATGTAGGTAAAAGTACATTATTTAATTCACTTACAAAGGCAGGAGCGGAGTCAGCAAACTATCCATTCTGTACAATTGATCCTAATGTCGGTATTGTTACAGTGCCGGATGAGAGACTTGATAAGCTTGCAGCACTTTATAACTCTGCAAAGATAACACCAGCGGTTATAGAGTTTGTTGATATAGCGGGGCTTGTAAAGGGAGCAAGTAAGGGAGAAGGTCTTGGTAACCAGTTCCTTGCTAATATACGAGAAGTAGATGCGATCGTTCACGTAGTAAGATGCTTTGAGAATTCTAACATCGTACATGTAGATGGTTCTATTGATCCTGTACGTGATATTGAAACAATCAATCTTGAACTTATATTCTCAGATATGGAAGTGCTTGAGAGAAGACTGGCAAAGCAGAAGAGAGCTTCTTATAATAACAAGGATATAGCTAAGGAATGTGAACTTATAGAAAGACTTCTTGCATTTCTTGAGGCAGGTAATCTTGCCAAGAACTTTGAATGTGAGGATGAGGATGAAGAAGCATTCATGAAGGAATATAATCTGCTTACAGCTAAGCCGGTTATATTTGCTGCTAATGTGTCAGAAGATGATCTTGCTAATGATGGTGCTGGCAATGAATATGTAGCACAGGTAAGAGAATATGCAAAGAAGGATAACTGTGAAGTATTCGTTATATGTGCACAGATAGAAGAAGAAATCTCTGAACTTGATGATGAAGAGAAGAAGATGTTCCTTGATGATCTTGGAATAAGCTCATCAGGACTTGATAAGCTTATAGCAGCAAGTTACAGGATACTTGGACTTATCAGCTACTTAACAGCTGGTGAAACAGAGACAAGAGCATGGACTATAACAAAAGGAACTAAGGCGCCTGGTGCTGCAGGAAAGATTCATAGTGACTTTGAAAGAGGCTTTATCAAGGCAGAAGTTGTTAATTATCAGGATCTTTTAGATTGTGGTACTTATGCAAAGGCAAAAGAAAAAGGTCTTGTGCGTATGGAAGGTAAAGAATATGTAGTTAAGGATGGAGATGTAATTCTTTTCCGTTTTAACGTATAAAATAAAATGTTATAAAGGTTTATAAAAGGACCAGACAGCTGTCATAAGACAGATTGTCTGGTCCTTTTGTACTATATTTTTTAAAAAGTCCGCAAGTGGTTGATATTAATCTGCCTGATGTTGATGGAAAATTTTAGAAAATGCCAAAAAACTATAGGAAAATGCTTGTGTTTTTTATTAAAAAAGTATAAAATTGACTCTAAAGTGGAGCAAAGTGGTAGTGAGTGGAAGAAAGTGGTAGAAAGGAGGAACGATTGCTATGTTTATGGGCGAATATAGCCATACTATAGATGCCAAGGGCAGAATAATCGTTCCAGTGAAGTTCCGCGAAAGTCTGGGAGATAACTTTGTTGTTACCAAAGGACTTGATAACTGCCTTTTTGTATATACCAAAGATGACTGGCAGAAGTTTGAAGAGAAGTTAAGGACACTTCCTCTTACGAATAAAGATGCCAGGAAGTTTACAAGATTCTTTCTTGCAGGTGCAGCAGAAATGGAGGTTGACAAGCAGGGGAGAATACTTATTCCATCTGTATTACGTGAGTTTGCAGCACTTGAGAAGGATGTTGTATTCGTAGGTGTTGGAAGCCGTATAGAGATATGGAACAGAGCAGGATGGGATGAAAGTATAAGCGGTTATGATGATGATATGGATGAAGTCGCAGAAAATATGGACAGTCTGGGATTTACTATATAAGAACGAATCAGCTTTTAAACAGAAACACTAAAGACTGATCTTTAAAGTATAAACAGGGAGAGAGTGGTATGGAATTCAAGCACAAGTCAGTATTATTATACGAGACGGTTGATCAACTTAATATCAAGCCTGATGGTATATATGTAGATGGCACGCTTGGAGGTGGAGGCCATTCATATGAGATTGCAAGCAGGCTTTCTGACAAAGGAAGACTTATAGGTATTGATCAGGATGAGGATGCCATAAAGGCAGCTAGTGAAAGATTGAAACCTTTTATGGACAGAGTCACTATTGTAAGGAACAATTATTGCAATATGGATAAAGTGTTAGATGAACTTTCCATTGATAAAGTAGATGGCATAATGTTAGACTTAGGAGTTTCTTCATATCAGCTTGATACAGCTGAGAGAGGATTTACATACAATGTAGATGCCAAGCTTGATATGCGAATGGATCAGAGACAGGAAGTTACAGCAAGAGATATAGTTAATGATTATAGTGAATATGATCTTTACAGAATCATAAGAGACTATGGAGAGGACAGATTTGCAAAAAATATTGCAAAACATATAGTTGCTGCCAGACAAAAAAAGCCTATAGAGACAACATTTGAGCTAAATGAAATAATAAAGGCAGCCATACCTATGAAGGTAAGGGCAACAGGTGGACATCCATCAAAAAGAACATATCAGGCTATAAGAATAGAGTTGAACAGAGAACTTGAGGTTCTTGAAAATTCGATAGATATGATGATAGACAGGCTTAATAAAGAGGGACGCCTGTGTATAATAACTTTTCATTCACTTGAAGACAGAATAGTGAAGGTCAGATACAAGAACAATGAGAATCCTTGTACTTGTCCTCCAAGTTTTCCAACATGTGTTTGTGGCAAAAAGTCTAAAGGAAAAGTTATAACAAGAAAACCTATTATTCCATCTGAAGAGGAATTAGAGGAGAACAGCAGATCAAAAAGCTCTAAGCTTAGAGTGTTTGAAAGAGCATAAGGGGAGGTAAGAGTGAAGATGAGTAATTCAAAGAACCGTGTAAGCGTTTCTGGTAAGATATATGGTAAGGCATATGAATATGGAAGTGCAGCAAGACAGCTTAATATGAATGCACAGCCTCTTAGACGTAACGAAGAATCGGAAGAGTCAAGAGAACAAAGACGTGCAAAACAGAAACAGATCAGACACAACAATAAGATTAATCTTATGTATACAGTTGTTGTTGCAACAGTTGCATCAGTTGTATTTTTTATATGCTATCAGTATCTTAATGTCCAGGCAGCAGCTAAGGTTAATTCAGATAAGATAATAGAGTTAAAAAGTACTTTGAATTCACTTAAAGACAACAATGATGCTCTTGAAGCTGATATCAATGCAAGTATAGATTATGATGCCATATATGATACAGCTGTCAATGATCTTGGAATGATATATCCAGGTAAAGGACAGGTTATTACATATGACTCAAAGGAAAGCGAATATGTAAAACAGTTCAAGGATGTTCCAGAAGCTGGTAAATAACTGATTTACAGTTATATAGTGATGATGAATATAAATATCAGAATATTAAGAGGTACTTATGGCAGATAGTGAACAGTTAAGAAGAAATAAGTACAGAAGAAAAAGAGTGATGTTAAAAAGAGTCCATGTCAGGGGCAAGGTTGCACTTGGCATGGTTGTTGTTATATTGATAGTTCTTGGTGGACATGTGTTTAAGATAAACTATACACATGGTGATGTGTATGCAAAAGCGGTATTAGACCATCAGACATATACTTCAACTGAGCTTGCATATAAAAGAGGACAGATACTTACAAGCGATGGTACTGTGCTTGCGTATAGCGAAAAGGTTTATAATCTTATATTAGATGTTAAACAGCTGCTTTCAGATGAAGAATATAAAGAACCGACACTTAGTGCACTTACAAGATGCTTTTCGCTTGACAGAAGTGAGCTTGAAACTATAGTTGCAGCCAATCCTAACAGCCGTTATCAGAAGCTTTTAAGAAATCTTACCATGGATGAGATAGAAGAGTTTAAGAATCTTATGAATGATAAGACAGAAGGAAAAAACATTAAGGGTGTATGGTTTGAGGACAGCTATTTAAGAAAATATCCATTAGGCACATTTGCAAGTGATACGATAGGCTTTGCAAGTGCCAGCAATGGTGGTGAACTTGGAATAGAAAGCCAGTATGATGATGAATTGACAGGAACTAATGGAACAACATACAGCTATGTTGATGATGGACTAGAGGTTACAGAAACACAGAAGGCTGCTGTAGATGGAAATAACATCGTAACAACGATAGATTATAATGTTCAGTCTATTATAGAAAAATGTATTAAAGAATATAACGCTGAAAAACCATCAAAGAATACAGCAGTAGTAGTTGCAGATCCATCTAACGGGGATATTCTTGGAATGGCAAGTTATCCAACTTTTGACCTTAACAGTCCAAGAGACTTAAGTGGTGTGTATACTCAGGAACAGATAGATAAGATGTCGGATGATGATTATAAGAATGCATTATATTCATTATGGACGAACTATTGTGTATCGGAAAGTTACGAACCAGGTTCAACCTTTAAGCCGGTTACAGTGGCATCGGCTTTAGAAGAAGGCGTTGTAAAGGATGGAGATACTTATACATGTAATGGATATGAAATGATAGGACCTGACAGGCTTAAGTGCCATGTGTATTCATCAGGTGGACATGGAACGATTACAGTAGAGCAGGCTGTTATGAATTCATGTAATCCATATATGATCCATCTTGCCTTAGAACTTGGCAACGAAAAGTTTGCAGCATATCAGTCACTTTTTGGCTTCGGTAAAACAACAGGTATAGATCTTCCTGGTGAAACAATGGGTATTGTATATGGAAATAAGATGACAACTATAGATGCTGCATGTAACTCATTTGGGCAGACTATTAATGTTAATATGATGCAGATGATGTCAGCCTATTGTTCTATTATAAATGGTGGAATGTTATATCAGCCACATATAGTTAAAAGAATAGAATCAGCTAACGGCGAGGTTGTAAAAGAAAACAAAGCTACGCTTGTGAGACAGACAGTTACTATGTCAACATCAAAGCTGTTAAGAAGATATCTTAAGAGCACAGTTGAAACAGGAACAGCTAAGAAGGTAGCTGTTACGGGGTATTCAGTGGCTGGAAAGACAGGAACAGCGCAGAAATCACCAAGAAGTGAGAATAAGTGGCTTATATCATTTATAGGACATGCGCCAGCTGATAATCCAAAGTTTGCTATATATGTAATAATTGATGAACCAGATGGAACGACAGGAACATCCGGAAGCTCAGCAGATGTTCTTACACTTTCACATGATATATTAGAAAAGCTTCTTCCTTATATGAGTGTTTACAAGGATTCATTAGAACCAGAAACAGATACAGGCACTGCGGAAGATGAATATACAGTGGATGGTGTACCGGAGGGTTCTATACAGAACACAACAACTGAAAACTTACAGAACATGCCATCAGTTAACTAGTAATAATAAGTATAAGAATAACCCTGAGTGAACTTACATATGAATAAAGTAAGTTTACACAGGGTTATTATATTATATGAAATCAAGAATAGAGTTAAATGAAGATGAAAGATATTCTTTGTATGTAAGAACAAGGCACAGAAAAAAGCTGCTGACCATAATAATAAGTCTTATTATAATCATGTCACTTCTAACAGTCCGTATAGGATGTATTATGACGGTTGAGGCTGGCTATTATAGCAGAAAGGCAACAGAATTGCACGAAAGAGAGCGTGCGATAAAGGCAATGAGAGGCCGTATACTTGATGCTAATGGAACAGTGCTTGCAGATAACATGACAGTGTGTACTGTGTCAGTTATACATAACCAGATAAAAGAACCACAAAAGGTTATTGAGATGTTGTGCAGTGAGCTGTCAGAAGAAGAGGAGATGATAACTAAAAAGGTAAATAAAATATCATCAATAGAGATTATCAGGACAAATGTTGATAAAGAAACAGGAGACAGGATAAGGGAGTATGATTATGCAGGGGTGAAGGTTGATGAGGATTATAAAAGATATTATCCATATGACACTCTGGCATCTAAGGTTATAGGGTTTACAGGAAGAGATAATCAGGGGATTGTTGGTCTTGAAGCAAAGTATGATGCCTGCCTGTCAGGAGATGGTGGAAAGATACTGACACTTACAGATGCGTGGGGAAGTGAGCTTGAGGGTAAAAAAGAAGGAAGGCTTGAACCCAAGGCAGGGTGTGACCTTTATACAAGCATAGATATAAATATCCAGATGTATGCACAGCAGCTTGCAGAAAAGACACTTGTTAAAAAGGGTGCAAAAAGGGTATCGATAATAGTCATGAATCCACGTAATGGTGAGTTATATGCAATGGTAAATGCTCCGGAGTATAACCTGAATGATCCATATACATTGAATTATGATGATGAAGACACAACTGGAAATAAGATGGATAAACTAAATAATATGTGGAGAAATTTCTGTATAAATGATACATATGAACCTGGCTCGGTTTTTAAGATGGTAACAGCAACAGCTGCGCTTGAACTTGGTGTTGTGAGCCTGTCAGATATGTATACATGTGGTGGTTCAACAACAGTTGCTGATAGAAGAATAAGATGTCATAAAACAACAGGACATGGAACGCAGACCTTTACCCAGACAGTAATGAATTCGTGTAATCCGGCATTCATAGAATGGGGGAGGCGTGTCGGTGTAGATAATTTCTATACATATATTGATAAGCTTGGATTAACCTCAAAGACAGGAATTGATATAGCAGGTGAAGCAGGTACTATCATACATAAGAAGGAAAACGTAGGAGAGGTGGAGCTGGCAACCATGTCGTTTGGACAGTCGTTTCAGATAACTCCAATGCAGATGCTAAGGGCAGCTGCAGCAATTGTAAATGGTGGTAATCTGGTAACACCACATTTTGCAATCAGAACATGTGCTGCTGATAAAACAACATACAGCGAGTTTTCATATTCGACTACACAGGAAGCTGTAAGTAAGGAAACAAGTGATACGATGAAGGATATATTAAGACAGGTTGTTGAAGAAGGTGGTGGAAAAAAAGCATATATTGAAGGCTTTTCAATAGGAGGAAAAACAGCTACTTCACAGAAGCTTCCAAGAGGTTCAGGAAAATATATAGCCTCTTTTATAGGTTTTTCAGATGTGACGGATCCTTCTGTTATAGCTATGTGTCTTATAGATGAGCCTCAGGGCGTATACTATGGAGGAACAATAGCAGCTCCTGTCATAAGAGAGCTATATGACAATATATTGCCATATATGGATTAAATGAATACTTTACATATGTAAATGCTTAGAGTAAAATAAAATAAGCTTTTTAATGAATAGTTAGTCTGCATTATGTGCAGGCAGATAGGATGAGTGATTATGGATTTAAAAGACAAAAAAGTAATGGTTGTAGGTACTGGAATAAGTGGAACAGGTGCCATAGATCTCCTTAATAAAGTAGGAGCAGACTGTATCATATATGATGGCAATGAAAAGCTTTCAACAGAAGATGTAGTAAAAAAGCTTGGTGGTAATAAAGCACAGATTATTATAGGACAGCTTCCAGAAGGTATAACTGATAAGGTGGAACTTCTTGTTATAAGTCCAGGCGTTCCTATAGACAGTCCGATAGTCGAACTGTTTGAAAAGGCTGGTGTTCCTGTATGGGGAGAGATAGAACTTGCATATAATTATGATAAAGGAAAAATAGCGGCCATAACAGGTACTAACGGAAAAACAACAACAACAGCTCTTGTTGGACAGATAATAAAAGCATACAATGAAAAGACATTTGTAGTAGGCAATATAGGTAATTCATATACAGGTGAGGTTCTTAAGACAACAGAGGATTCATATACAGTAGCTGAGATAAGCAGCTTCCAGCTTGAAACTGTACATGAATTCCATCCGGTTGTAAGTGCTATCTTAAATATAACACCAGATCATCTTAACAGACATCACACTATGGAATGTTATGCACATACAAAGGAAAGAATAGCAAAGAACCAGAATAAGAGTGATGTATGTGTTCTTAATATGGAAGATGAAGAATTATACAGATTCGGTAAAGAATGCAGCGCATCAGTTGTATGGTTTTCAAGCAGGAGAAAACCATGCAAAGGTGCTTATCTTGATGGGAATAACATAAGATATACAGATGGTGTAACTGATAAGATAATGCTAAATGTCCATGATATGAATCTCCTTGGAACACATAATTATGAAAATGTGTGTGCAGCTATAGCCATGACAAAGGCTGTGGGGATTCCGGATGATATTATAATAGAACAGATAAAGAACTTTAAGGCTGTAGAACACAGAATAGAATATGTTGCTACCAAAAATGGTGTATGGTATTACAACGATTCAAAGGGAACTAATCCGGAAGCTTCTGTTAAGGCTATAGAGGCTATGGTAAGACCTACGATTCTGATTGGCGGAGGTTATGATAAAGGCTCAGAGTTTGATATGTATGTAAAAGCCTTTGGTGATAAAGTCAAAATGCTTGTGTTACTTGGACAGACAGCACATAAGATAGCAGAAACATGTGATAAATACGGCTTTAGCAACTATGTGTTTGCAGATTCACTAAAAGAGGTTGTTTCAATATGTGCAAAGAATGCCAAGGATGGTGATGCTGTACTGTTATCACCTGCATGTGCAAGCTGGGGCATGTTTGACAATTATGAGCAGCGTGGAGATATGTTCAAGGAATATGTTAACAGTCTTTAATAAAAGAATATGATGATATAAAAGAGGAAAAATATGGCAAGGAAGAAGAAAAAAAGAAAGAATGGATTCTATTTTGATTACAGTCTTTTATTTGTTCTTATATTCATAGTTGGCTTTGGACTTACTATGGTATATAGTACGAGTTCTTATACTGCCCAGATTAATTATGGTGACCCGGAGTATTATTTTAAGAAGCAGCTTTTTTTTGATGTCGGCGGCTTTGTGATCATGCTTTTTATAGCCAGGTTTTTAGACTATCATGTGCTTAAAAGGTTTGCACCTTATTTATTTATTATGGCTCTGATTTCGGTAGTGGCTGTTATATTTTTTGGAACCGAGAGTCATGGTGCAAAAAGATGGATATATATTGGCCCTATAAGTATACAGCCAGCAGAGATTGTTAAGATAGCCGTTATAATTATGACTGCAGCAAGAATGTGTGCAGCAGGAACTAAAATAAAGACATTATCAAAGAATGCAAAGATATTTCTTGGATGTGCCCTGTTACCCGCAGGAATGATCCTTGTTATAACGTCTAATCTGAGTAGTGCCATTATTATATGTGGAATAGTATTTATAATGTCATTTGTAGTATATCCAAACTATAGATTACATGGTTTTTTGACCGCACTTATAGCCATAGGATATGTTGGCATACGTGAGTGGTTAAAGAAAGCAGTGGAAGCTGGTACGCAGATGAAAGGAAGCTTCCGTCTTACAAGATTGTTTGTATGGATTAATCCAGAGAAGTACATAGATGATAAAGGTTATCAGACTATGCAGGGGTTATATGCTATAGGTTCTGGCGGACTTTTCGGAAAAGGACTTGGAAAGAGTATGCAGAAGCTTGGCTTCATACCTGAATCACAGAATGATATGATTTTTTCAATCATTTGTGAAGAATTAGGCTTATTTGGTGCGATATGCGTTATACTTTTATTTATAATAATGTTGTGGAGAATAATATATATTTCACAGAATTCGCCAGATCTTTTTGGCTCGCTTCTGGCAGTTGGTGTGTTTGCACATATAGCTATACAGGTGATTATAAACATAGCAGTTGTAACCAATGTATTTCCTAATACAGGTGTTACATTGCCATTTATAAGCTATGGAGGCTCGGCGACCATATTGCTGCTTGCAGAACTTGGAATAGTGTTTAATATAAGCAGCCAGATTAACCTGGAAAGATAGAAGTATAAACAGGCTGGAATGGAAATTAATATGGCAAGAGAAAGAAAAAAAGGAAAAGGTTTTTTGACAGCTTTTATTGTAATGTTTATTCTTGTTGCAGTGGGGATTGCGGTATATATAGGCTTTCAGGCAGAAAGTATAACATATGCTGGCAATTCCCATTATTCTGATGAGGAGATGACCGAAAAAATATTTGGAAAAGACAAGCCTAATGTATTACTTTATAAGCTGTTTGGTAATAAAAAAAAGACAATACCATTTATACAGAAGTATGATGTGGAAATACAATGGCCAAAGAAAATGTATATAACAGTATATGAAAAGTCAGTTATTGGTTATATAAGATATATGGGATGTAATATGTTCTTTGATAAGGATGGCATAGTTGTTGAAAGCTCCACAGAAAGTTATGATAAGGTCCCTGAAATAATAGGGCTTAAGTTTAATTCGATAGTTTTAGGTTCAAAGCTTGATGTTGGTGATGATGATATATTCAGGCAGATACTTGACCTTACACAAAGCTTTGATAAATATGATCTGGATGTATCAAAGGTATATTTTGATTCATCTGATAATTTAATACTGTATATTGAAGAGGTTAAGGTGTATCTTGGAAATAGTGATGATTATACGGACAAGCTTTTTGAACTGAAGCAGATGGAAACTAAATTCTCAGGCTTAAAGGGAACACTTTATATGCAGGATTATACGAAAGACAGCAATGCAATAATATTTAAAAAAGATGAGAAATGATTCCTGAAATTCTGGTATTGGCATCATACTATTATGGAATGAACAAAGATTATGAAAATGTGAATAAAATTGTGAATAAAAATATAAAAATTAGTTGATATTTGTTGTGAAAAATTATATGATTATAAATATGTATAAGTATAGAAGGAGGCAATAACCTTGTTAGAGATAATAGAAAACGAATCAAATTTATCAGCAAAGATTATTGTTATTGGTGTCGGTGGTGCCGGTAATAATGCTGTTAATAGAATGATAGATGAAAGCATATCTGGTGTTGAATTCATAGGAATCAATACAGATAGCCAGGCACTTCAGTTATGTAAAGCACCTACAGCTATCCAGATAGGTGAAAAACTTACTAAAGGATTAGGTGCAGGAGCACAGCCAGAGATTGGTGAGAAAGCAGCAGAAGAGAATGTTGAAGAGCTTACACAGGCTATTAAAGGTGCTGATATGGTATTCGTTACATGTGGTATGGGAGGCGGAACAGGAACAGGTGCTGCACCTGTTGTTGCCAAGATTGCAAAGCAGATGGGAATACTTACAGTTGGTGTTGTTACTAAGCCTTTCAGATTCGAGGCAAGAACACGTATGACTAATGCAGAAGCTGGTATAGAAAAGCTTAAGGAAAGTGTTGATACTCTTATTGTCATTCCAAACGATAAGCTTCTTGAGATTGTTGACAGAAGAACAACTATGCCTGAGGCATTAAAGAAGGCTGATGAAGTGTTACAGCAGGCTGTTCAGGGTATCACAGATCTTATTAATGTTCCTGGACTTATTAATCTTGATTTTGCTGATGTTAAGACTGTTATGGTAGACAAGGGGGTTGCTCATATAGGTATAGGTTCAGCTACAGGTGATGATAAGGCCATTGAAGCGGTTAAGCAGGCAGTTGCCAGTCCTCTTCTTGAAACAACTATTGAAGGTGCATCACATGTTATTATTAATATATCAGGTGATATTGGCCTTGTTGAGGCTAATGATGCAGCCAGCTATATACAGGAGCTTGCTGGTGACAATGCTAATATTATCTTTGGTGCTGTATATGATGAAAGCGCTACAGACAGCTGTACAATCACAGTTATTGCTACAGGTATAGAGGGTGTTAACGTTAATAATGCCATGGCTAAGTTTTCACCAAAAGCACAGGCACAGGTTCAGACACCAAAGCCAGCTGTAAAGCCAGCATATTCTTACCAGCAGCCACAGTCTGTGGCAGGTATGGGTATGAGTTCTACAACAGCTCCACTTCCAGGTCTCAAGCAGCCAACACCTGTTACAAGCAATGTGAAGTCTAATGGAATTACAATTCCTACATTTCTTCAGAAGAACAGAAAGTAATACATAAACAGATGCAGTAGTCTTATAATAACTTATATATAGCAGGATAGTGTATGATTGATTTATATACTATCCTGTTTTTTTATGTTTATATTTATGACGACACAATGAAAAGCAGCAGACTTTTATCTTAAATTTTGTATATGGCTCCTTACTGCGACAAATTTTGCACATAACTTTATGTATACTCTTCTTGTTCGCTGATACAGGATGTTATACATAATCCTGTATATATTGCGTAAAGGAGGTGGGAATGGATTGTAATATATATAGATATATTGTTTGGGATTAATTATTGTATGGATCTGGTTATACTGCTTATTGTTAACAGAATTATGCGTTATCATGCATCTGCTATCCGGCTGCTGCTTTCTTCCACTTTAGGAGCAGTATGGTCAGTTGCTGCAGTGATGATTCCTGACAGATATAGGCTATTCGTTAATTTATGCACATATTTTATTGTTACAGCTCTTATGCTTGCTGTGATAAATAGTCCATTAAATATCATAAAAGCACGACAAAGTAACAAGGACAGGTATGTTTTAACAAATTATTTAAAAGAACTGTTTAAGGGTATGATTATTATGCTGTCTGTAGCATGTTTTTCAGGCGGGATTATGCATATGATTGTATATTATACATATGCCGGCTGGATAATAAGACGTATATTAGTTACTTACAATCAGCTTATATATCTTATACTGATATCCGTAGTTGTTATAATAGTGATTGCCAGAGTGTATAGAACTTATAAAAAAAACAGTGACATATACAAGGTTACTGTTATAGTTGACAATCATAAGATTATGCTTCACGGAATAGTAGATACCGGGAATCAGCTTACAGATAAGTATACAGGTAAGCCGGTAAATGTGATGGATAAATCATATTTTGAAAATGTTCTTTATCAGATAAATGATTACGGGAGATTAAAGTATCATTTTATACCATACAGAACAATAGGTAATAATGAGGGGATCATAGAAGTTATTACATCAGATTATATGTACATATCAGGAAAAGATGAAACGAAGGCTTATAAAGGTGCACTGATAGGACTTTCGGATAGGAAAGTATCACAAAATGGGGAATATCAGGCACTTATAAATGGACGTATGATTTAGCGTTAATGCAAAGCTATAAGAGAGGATGAGTTTTTGCATTACAGGATGGAAATATGTCAGCGGTGCATTCGTATTTCTATAAAAGTAACAGCACCGTAGAAAAGAGGAGAGAAATGGTGATTAAAGTGGCAGTTGCGGATCGTTTCCGGTTTAAGATGGTACCATCTATAAAAAATCTATATATGCTAGGCTCAAAAGAGGTTCATTATATAGGAGGGGCAGAGGTGTTACCAGCACCGCTTGATACAGATGAGGAGAAAAATGTATTGGCGATGTTAAAAACCGAGGATGACGATTATGCCAAGAAAATGCTGATAGAACATAACCTTCGTCTTGTTGTATATATAGCAAAAAAATTCGATAATACAGGTGTGGGAGTAGAGGATCTGATATCTATCGGAACAATAGGACTTATAAAGGCTATTAATTCATATGATCGTGATAAAAATATAAAGCTTGCTACATATGCATCAAGATGTATAGAGAATGAGATTCTTATGCATCTTAGAAGAAACAGTAAAATCAGGGCAGAAGTATCTATAGATGAGCCTTTAAATGTAGACTGGGATGGAAATGAGCTTTTATTGTCAGACATTCTTGGCACAGATGATGATGTGTGTTATAAGGATCTTGAAAATGAGGTGGAAATGAAAGCACTTAAAAGTGCACTTGGCAATCTGTCAGAGAGGGAGAGAATTATAGTCGATTTAAGATATGGGCTTAGCGACAAAGATGGAGAAGAAAGAACACAAAAGGAAGTAGCAGATATGCTTGGTATATCACAGTCGTATATATCAAGACTTGAAAAAAAGATAATAAAAAGATTGAAGAGGGATATGGTGAGGGCGTGTTGAAAAAATTAACATCAGATATATAAAAAAATATCAAATAATATAAAATAATATAACTTTTGCTTGACATTCCAGGCTGTGTCCATGAAAATATAGAGGTATGATTAGTATAAGGGGAAATTTGCCCAGTATAGGAGAGCTATCAACATTATATAAAGATATGGAAAAAAGGTAATATGAAAAATAAAGGTACAGGAATACAGTGGCATAGAATATTTGGAATAGCGGCTTTAATGTCTGTTATAGTTTTTGCGGTTATGTTATATATGGACTTTGGAACTTCAATAAAATCAATGGTTGGTATTGGAAGTGATAAAACAAATGATTCTATATCAGAAGAACCAAGTGACAATACCGAATCCGGTAATGATACAAGTGGTAAAAAGACAGATATATCAGATAAAGCAATCGTATGTATAGATGCATCTCATGGAGGTTCTGATACAGGACAGTATGATGGAAAGAATTATGAGAAAACACAGGTGTTAGAGCTGGCTGGACTTGTTGAAAAAAATCTTGCTGATTATGGAGTTAAGGTTATTATGACAAGGACAACAGATGAGAATGTAGATTATACATCACGTATTAAAAAAATCAATACAGGAAAAGCTGTAGCAACAGTATCACTGCACAGGGATGTTGCTAAGAAGGATGGAACAGGCAGAGGTGTCAGTGCGTGGATATATACATCATCTCCAACTGATTCAAAGAGCCTTGCTTCAGATATTATGAATGTGTTTAAAGAATCTGGTGAAACGGTAGGTGGGGTGAATACGGGTACTCCAAATGATTCATCAAAGAATTACTATATTAATCAGCACAGTTCATCGGCAAGCTGTATAATTGAACTTGGAAATATGTATAACAGTGATGACAACAAGCTTGTAACAACTAATAAAGAGAAAACAGCTAAAGCAATATCAGATGGAATAATAAAATACTTAGAACAGGCAGGTTATATTAATGGCTAAAATTAATCAGAAAAACATAAGAAACTTTTGCATAATAGCACATATTGATCATGGTAAGTCAACTCTTGCTGACAGAATCATAGAAAAGACTGGACTTCTTACAAGCAGGGAAATGCAGGAGCAGGTTCTTGATAATATGGATATAGAAAGAGAAAGAGGCATAACTATCAAGTCCCAGACAGTAAGAACTGTATATAAGGCTTCAGATGGCGAAGAATATATATTTAATCTTATAGATACTCCAGGACACGTTGACTTTAACTATGAGGTGTCAAGAGCACTTGCAGCCTGTGATGGTGCTGTGCTTGTAGTAGACGCAGCACAGGGAATAGAAGCGCAGACACTGGCCAATGTATATCTTGCACTGGATCATGATCTTGAAGTATTTCCAGTTATCAACAAGATAGATCTTCCAAGTGCTGAACCGGACAGGGTTAAAGATGAAATAGAAGATATTATAGGTATAGAAGCCCAGGATGCTCCTCTTATATCAGCTAAAAACGGTATTAATATAGAAGAAGTATTGGAACAGATAGTAACAAAAATACCAGCACCAGAAGGGGATCCTTCAAATCCGCTCTCAGCACTTATATTTGATTCCTTATATGATGCATATAAAGGCGTTATCATATTTGTAAGAATAGTCGAAGGTACTGTTAAAAAGGGTACAAAGATAAGGATGATGGCGACAGGTGCTGTGGAAGAGGTTGTAGAAGTTGGATATTTTGGAGCAGGACAGTTCATATCTTGTGATGAACTATCTGCTGGTATGGTTGGATATATTACAGCAAGTATTAAGAATGTCCAGGATACAAGAGTTGGTGATACAGTAACTGATAATGACAGACCGGTAGCAGAGCCGCTTCCAGGCTATAAAAAGGTTAATCCTATGGTTTATTGTGGATTATATCCTGCAGATGGTGCAAAGTATCAGGATTTAAGAGAGGCACTAGAAAAGCTTCAGCTTAATGATGCATCACTACAGTTTGAACCAGAAACATCTATAGCGCTTGGATTTGGTTTCAGATGTGGCTTTTTAGGACTTCTACACCTTGAGATTATACAGGAAAGACTTGAAAGGGAATATAATCTTGACCTTGTTACAACAGCTCCTGGTGTTATATATAAGGTCCATAAAACAAATGGAGATGTCATAGATCTTACGAACCCATCTAACATGCCGGATCCATCTGAGATTGATTATATGGAAGAGCCAATGGTAAGTGCAGAGATTATGGTAACAACAGAATTTGTCGGACCTATTATGAAGCTTTGTCAGGAACGCCGTGGTGTATACAATGGTATGGAATATATAGAACAGACAAGAGCACTTCTTAAGTATGATCTTCCTCTTAACGAAATAATATATGATTTCTTTGATGCATTGAAATCACGTTCAAGAGGCTATGCATCATTTGATTATGAGATGAAGGGATACGAGAGGTCTAATCTTGTTAAGCTTGATATTCTTATCAACAAGGAAGAGGTGGATGCACTTTCGTTTATTGTATTCGCAGGCAGTGCAGAAGAAAGAGGACGAAAAATGTGCGAAAAGCTCAAGCAGGAGATACCAAGACAGCAGTTTGAAATACCTATCCAGGCAGCTATTGGAAGCAGGGTAATAGCAAGAGAAACTGTTAAGGCACTTCGTAAGGATGTACTTGCTAAGTGTTATGGTGGAGATATTTCGCGTAAAAAGAAGCTTCTTGAAAAGCAGAAGGAAGGAAAGAAGAGAATGCGTCAGATTGGTAATGTAGAAATACCACAGAAGGCATTCATGAGTGTGTTGAAGTTAGATGAAGAATAAAAACGAACTGGGGATATATATACATATCCCCTTTTGTGTACATAAATGCATATATTGTGACTTTCTTTCATCGCCTGCTGATGAAAAGACAAGAAAAAGATATGTTAAAGCGCTTATAAGAGAAATAAATCTGGCAGCAGAAGGTAAGACAAATAGCTGTATTAATAAGTGCAATAATGAAAGTAATAACCATGGTAAGGATATAGTTACATCTATATTCATAGGAGGAGGAACGCCATCAGTAATAGATGCTTCTGATATAAAAGATATTATTGAGGCAGTAAGATATAATTATAATGTCAGTGATGATGCAGAGATAACAATAGAATGTAATCCTGGTACTATGGATGAAAAAAAGGCAGCTATATATCGTCAGGCTGGCATAAACAGAATAAGCTTCGGATTGCAGAGTACCAATAATAATGAATTAAGAATGCTTGGAAGGATTCATACCTATGAACAATTTCTGGAAAGCTTAAGGATAGCAGAAGAGGCCGGTTTTGATAATATCAATATAGATCTTATGTCTGCACTTCCAGGTCAGAGTATTGAAAGCTTTAAGTCTGTGCTTAACACAGCGATATCACTAGAGATGCAGCATATATCTGTATATAGCCTTATAGTAGAAGATGGTACAGCACTTTCAGAAAATATTGATAAATATCCACAGATTCCATCAGATGAGGAAGACAGGGATATGTATCATATGACGAAGGAAGTACTTGCAGCAGCTGGATATGAACAATATGAAATATCCAATTATGCGAAGAAAGGATATGAGTGCAGACATAATATAAAGTACTGGGAGAGGTGTAACTATATTGGTTTTGGAATCGGAGCAGCTTCTTTATATGACAATATAAGATATACTAATATTTCTGATATAAACAGATACATGGACATATTACTAAATAACGAAAACAATAAAGATTATTGCTGTTATGAAAAAAATACCAGACAATCAGATGATGTGTGGCTGTTAAGGATGGATGTGGAAGAACTGTCAAAGGAAGATGAGATGTCAGAATATATGTTTCTTGGCTTAAGAAAGACTAAAGGCATAGATGTTAATGATTTTAAAGAGAAGTTTGGCTGTGATATATATGATGTATATGACAAACAGATAAAAGATAACATAGCTGCTGGACTGCTTGTAAAGAATGGTGATTACCTATATCTATCCCAGAGAGGAATAGATATAAGCAATACAGTCATGTCTGATTTTATATAGGTTTGAACTGCATAAGAAAATGTCGTGGAGTCAGTCCGGTGAATGACTTGAATTCCCGCTGGAAGTGGGCCTGGTCCGAATATCCCAGTCCGGATATATATCCGCTGTTATTCTGCCTGCGGTCTGATAACATATTGTATAGCACATTCTGGAAACGTATAATTTTACAGTAATCTTTAGGTGACATGCCTAGTACTTCGTTAAACATTCTTTGAATATGTCTTTCAGAATAACCAAGGCTTGTGGCAAGCTCAGATATGAGTATATTGCCATAAGCTTTTTTTATGATATCAGTGAGCGTTATCATATTATCAGGAATATAGCAGCATTGCTTGGCATTTTCAAGAAATGCCTTAAACATATGTATGTGTTTTTCAAAGCTGCTGCTTGTTTTAAAATCCTCTATAAGCTTGTATTCATATGAGCCTTCTAAAGGGGAATATTCGTATATTTCCCCTGTCATGCCTGAAGGGTAAGTGTCAGCATTGACCCCTTTTGCATAGTAGGAATATATATCATCAAAGCATACGCCAAAATAATGCTCATAGTTACCAAAATCATAAGTACGTTTTTTAACTACAGGTCCAATACAGTAGAATGATGACTTGTTATCTGTATGGTTATAGCCTATGATCCATTCTGTATGGGTAGATGGAACAAGAACAGAGTACATTGAATTTATAATATTTGCTGAAGTATTACTGACTGATTCATATATATACATATTTTCATGGACTTTAGTTGTACCATATTTGTTTATTTTAGTTAATGATTTAGTCTGGATATCAATGTCCGGGTTAAATAACATGGGCTGGTATATGTGATTGTTCATATGTAAACTCCTTTTGCTGCTTATGTTAAAAATAGAATTTATAAAATAATAATAAAGCAAATATTAAAAAAGTCAATAAATATGTCTGATTTTTTCAATAAATATTAAAAAATATATGTATAATAAACAACATAATTGAAAAACAAATAACACAAAGGCGTGTGATTACTTTATTAAATAAAGTGGTTGCATGTCTTTTTTTATTTTATTACGTCGCGGGTAATTCATGTGTTATTCTGTATTTCAGTTGTCTTATGAAAACTGATCAACTTCATTAGACTTCCAAGAAAAGAATTAGGGAGGAAAAGGTTATGGCAGTAGAACAGATAACTAACTTGATAAGTGAGCAGACATTTGGAATCTGGTTCCTTATCGGTGCTGCACTGGTATTCTGGATGCAGGCAGGATTTGCAATGGTAGAAACAGGCTTCACAAGAGCTAAGAACGCAGGTAATATTATTATGAAGAATCTTATGGATTTCTGTATAGGTACAGTAGTATTCATAGTGATAGGTTTTAGTTTATTACTTGGTGAAGATTTAGCAGGTTTTATTGGAAAACCTGGATTTGATATATTTACGGCTTATGAGAGTTTTGATTTCTCAAGCTTTGTATTTAACTTAGTATTCTGTGCAACAACAGCAACAATAGTATCAGGAGCTATGGCAGAAAGAACAAAGTTCCTTTCATATTGTGTATATTCTGGAGTTATATCAGCACTTGTATATCCAATCGAAGCACACTGGATATGGGGCGGCGGCTGGTTAGCACAGTTAGGCTTCCATGATTTTGCTGGTTCATGCTGTATACATATGGTAGGTGGTATTTCAGCTATTATAGGCGCAAAGATACTTGGACCACGTATTGGTAAGTTTGTCAAGGATGAAAAAGGAAAGGTAGTCAAGGTAAATGCGTTTCCCGGACACAGCATACCGCTTGGAGCGCTCGGTGTATTCATATTATGGTTCGGCTGGTATGGCTTCAACGGCGCTGCTTGCACTACAATCGAAGATCTTGGATCAGTATTTCTCACAACAACAATAGCACCAGCGGTAGCAACAGTAACATGTATGACATTTACATGGATTAAGTATAAAAAGCCAGATGTTTCAATGTGTCTTAATGCATCACTTGCAGGTCTTGTTGCTATAACAGCTTCTTGTGATGTAACTGATGCAAAGGGTGCTCTTGTTATTGGTATTGTAGCTGGACTTCTTGTAGTATTTGGTGTATGGCTTCT
>OGZZ01000218.1_pt1 | contig 44194 bp, 28 predicted proteins | sample 1577021 | NCBI WGS metagenome assembly OGZZ01 (sample SAMEA3541526, study PRJEB24748) | human gut metagenome | biome: human gut; feature: human-associated habitat; material: faeces | place: China | collected 2012
CCCACCTATGAGCAAGCTCATGTGGGTTTAGACCTTTTGACCCTGGTATCATATATTATACTCTCTTAGCTATAAGATCGCCCATCTCATCTGTTCCAACCTTAGTGCAGCCCTCTGAATATATATCTGTTGTCCTGTAGCCTTCCTTAAGTACTGCCGCAACTGCCGCTTCTATGGCATCAGCTTCCTTATCAAGGTCAAGTGAATATCTTAACATCATTGCTGCTGAAAGAATTGTAGCTATAGGATTAGCTATATTCTTTCCTGCTATATCAGGTGCTGAACCGTGGCTTGGTTCATATAAGCCCAGCTTTGTTTTACCAAGACTTGCTGATGATAACATACCGATAGAACCTGTTATCATACTTGCCTCATCTGAAAGTATATCTCCAAACATATTCTCTGTAAGAATAACATCAAACTGTCCAGGATTCATAACAAGCTGCATAGCACAATTATCTACAAGCATATCCTCAAGTTCAACCTCTGGATAATCTTTAGCAACCTCATGTACAATCTTTCTCCATAATCTTGAAGAATCTAAAACATTTGCCTTATCAACACTTGTTACTTTCTTTCTTCTCTTCATAGCTATCTCAAAGCCTTTAATAGCTATTCTTCTTATCTCTTCTTCATTGTATGTAAGAGTATCAACAGCAGTCATAAGTCCATCGACTTCTTCTGTATGTCTCTTTCCAAAGTAAAGACCACCAGTAAGCTCTCTCATAATAACCATATCAAAGCCATCACCTATGATTTCTTCCTTAAGAGGGCAGGCTGCCTTTAATTCATTATATAAATAAGCAGGACGAATGTTAGCGAATAACTCTAAGTCCTTACGAATCTTTAATAGTCCTGCCTCTGGTCTTAGGTTAGGTGCCACGTCATACCATCTTGAGTTACCCACGTTACCACCTACTGCACCTAGAAGCACAGCATCTGAAGCCTTAGCGACGGCTACTGCCTCATCTGTAAGAGGTACTCCGCACTCATCAATAGAGCAGCCTCCCATTAAAATCTTCGTATAATCGAACTTGTGACCATACTTAGCTGCCACAGCATCTAACACCTTAACGGCCTCTGTTACTATTTCTGGTCCGATTCCATCTCCTGGAATTAATGTTATTCTACAATCCATGTTAATTCCTGCCTTTCCTTCTTGTACTAAAGCCCTTACTTAAATATATCGCAAGTTCAGGCTATTGTTTAGTATTTTACTCCATAATAGTGCATTTTTCAAGTAGGGGCATAATAAAAAACTCTGGACAGATATCAGCCTGATGGCATTATCTGTCCAGAGTTTTTAATATAAAACTTTATATTATCAATTATTATTCTTCTGTAGAAGCTGGCTTCTCAACCTGGGCAATAGCCTTCTTCTGCATTGTAATACGGCAGTTCTTGTTGTTACCGAATTCCACGATTACATCATCCTCTGTTATATCAAGGATAACACCATAGAAACCACTTGTTGTAAGAACATAATCGCCAATAGCCATTGAATCCATAAGCTGCTGCTGTTCCCTCTGCTGTTTCTTCTGTGGCTTAATTGCAAAGAAGTACATTAAAGCACCAAGTGCTATTACATACACAATAATAATACCAATCTGACCCATTATTAAATCCTCCTAATTACTTGCCTGTGTACAGGCTCAATATTGTTATAATATCGTAATTTATGCTTCGTGTCTATGTTTAAATTGAAATTTATAGCATTTTTATAATTTTACACTAAATAATAATTATTAATCCTCTTTCTTATCATATGTTTTAAGAAGATATAGCCTTTCATCCTTAAAGCTCTTATAATTACCTTCATCTATTGCAGCCCTGATATCCTCCATAAGATGATTATAAAAATACAGATTATGAAGAACGCAAAGTCTCATGCCTAACATTTCTTTAGCCTTAAGCAAATGTCTGATATACGCTCTTGAATAGTTCCTGCATGCAGGACACTGACAGCCTTCTTCGATAGGTGCTGTGTCTTTTTCATACTTTGCATTGAAAAGATTAATCTTACCAAGCTTTGTATACACATGTCCATGTCTTCCATTTCTTGATGGGTATACGCAATCAAAGAAATCTATTCCTCTGTCTACTCCCTCCAATATATTCGCTGGTGTACCAACTCCCATAAGATATGTTGGCTTATGTTGTGGAAGATATGGAACAACCTTATCAAGCACATGATACATTTCCTCATGTGATTCGCCTACGGCAAGTCCACCAACTGCATATCCATCCAGCTCAAGCTCTGATATTCTCTTAGCATGGTCAACTCTGATATCGTCATATATCGCGCCCTGATTAATACCAAAAAGCATCTGATGCTTATTAATGGTATCCTCAAGTGAATTAAGTCTGTTCATCTCCCTCTTGCAGCGCTCAAGCCATCTTGTAGTTCTCTCTACTGAATTAATAATATACTTTCTATCTGCCTTTGCCGGAGCACACTCATCGAATGCCATAGCTATTGTCGAGCCAAGATTGGACTGTATCTGCATGCTCTCCTCTGGTCCCATAAATATCCTATGTCCGTCTATATGTGACTGGAAGGTAACGCCCTCTTCCTTTATCTTTCTAAGTCCAGCAAGTGAAAACACCTGAAATCCGCCTGAGTCTGTAAGTATAGGCTTGTTCCAGTTCATAAACTTATGAAGACCTCCAAGCTCTTTAATAAGCTTATCACCTGGTCTAACATGAAGATGATATGTGTTCGATAACTCTATCTGTGTACCTATCTCCTGCAAATCTGTTGTAGCAACCGCACCCTTAATAGCTGCAACTGTTCCAACATTCATAAATACCGGTGTCTGCACAGTTCCATGAACTGTTGTGAATTCCGCCCTTTTGGCTCTTCCGTCTGTTTTTAATATTTTATACATATTTGTCTTTTCCTTCTGATTTTTCTATGATTTCTCTTTTATTTTTATTATACTTTTGACACTCACATCATTTTATAATTATTCTATACTCCATATAAATGACAAACATTTTTCTATATGAAACATTTATCTATCTTTTATAGAAATCAACTATCCTGTCTATTCTTGATGTCATATTTCCTAATATCATATCTACAAGCGTTAATGCTGTCATAGCTTCAACAACAACTACCGCTCTTGGAACTATCATAGGATCATGTCTGCCTTTTATAGATATACTGATATCCTCGCCAGACTTATTAACCGTCTGCTGCATTGAAGCTATGGAAGGTGTTGGCTTGACTGCTGCCCTGAATATTATATCAGAACCATCACTCATGCCTCCAAGCACTCCACCACTATGATTAGTCTTCTTGACAACCTTGCCATCCATTACTGTAAAGCTGTCATTGTTGGTGCTTCCTGTACTATCAGCCGCTGCGAAGCCATCTCCTATTTCAAAGCCCTTAACTGCGCCTATTGACATAATCGCCTTTGCAAGATTAGCATCCAGCTTATCAAACACAGGATCACCCACACCTGGCATCATACCAGTCACAACACACTCTATTATTCCACCAATAGAATCTTTTTCCTCAAGCTTCTTCGTTGCGTATTCCTCCACCTTACAGGCAGCCTCCGCATCCGGCATATTAAATGCATTTTCATCGCGTTCCCTGATATCGAACTTATCATAATCTATGCTTATGCCACCTATCCTTGTTGCGTAAGCACATACGCTTATCTTAAGAGTCTCTAACACCTTAATAGCGATTGCTCCTGCTGCCACTCTGCCTATTGTTTCTCTTCCTGAGCTTCTTCCACCACCTCTGTAATCTCTGAAGCCATACTTCTCATCAAATGTATAATCAGCATGTCCAGGTCTGTAATACTGGGCTATTTCTGAATAATCAGACGAACGCTGTGTCTTATTATGTACCATCATCGATATAGGCGTTCCTGTCGTTTTACCTTCAAATACACCTGACAATATACTCACCTTATCATCTTCTTTTCTTGGAGTTGTAAACTTAGATTGTCCCGGCTTTCTTCTATCAAGGAACTTCTGAATATCCTCTTCACATAAAGGAATACCAGCTGGGCATCCATCTACAACCACACCAAGACCTTCTCCATGTGATTCACCCCAAGTCATTATCTTAAAAATATTTCCATATGTCGAACCTGCTGCCACCTTATATATCTCCTATTCTGTACTAATATACATAATCATGTCAACGATAATTCTATAGATGTATAAAATTCATAATCACATACAAAAATCTGATATCATCCATAAAACAATACTCTATAGATAATATCAGATTTCTATTAATTATTCAAAACATTTTCAAGATTATTTCTAGCTTCATCCATCGCAGCCGCGGCCTGTGCATCCATCTTCTCTGGCTTAGTCTTTAATATAAGCTTCTTTAAGATATTCATAGCTTCCTTAACAGCCTTTTTCTTAGCCTTATCCCATGCCTTCTTGTTCTGGCTGTACTCGCCCTCTGCACGTCTTAAGGTATTCTCAGCTTCGATACGCGAATTACAAAACTCTTCATTCTGCTTATCCTGTGCACCATACACCTCGGCTTCCCACTTAGCTTTCTCAATCTCTTCCTCTGACATATTAGAGCTTGAAGTTATAGTTATAGACTGCTCTCTTCCCGTTCCTAAATCTTTTGCAGAAACATTTACAATACCATTGGCATCTATATCAAAAGTTACCTCTATCTGCGGAACTCCTGCCATCGCACGTTTAATGCCATTGAGCCGGAAGTTTCCAAGAAGCTTGTTATCTCTTGTAAATCTTCTCTCACCCTGAAACACCTTGATTTCAACTGATGTCTGGAAATTGCCAGCCGTCGTGAATATCTGGCTGTGTCTTGTAGGAATAGTTGTATTTCTTTCTATAAGCCTGCTTGATATACCACCAACAGTTTCTATTGAAAGAGATAATGGTGTTACATCCATAAGTATAATCTCCGAAGCTGCTGAACCTGGCTTAAGCTGGTTACCAAGCTTTCCACCCTGAACTGCTGCTCCAAGTGCAACACACTCATCCGGATTAAGATTCCTTGATGGTTCTTTTCCCATAATCTGTCTTACCTTATCCGAAACAGCAGGAATTCTTGTGGAGCCTCCAACAAGAAGTACCATACCAATATCATTCTTACTAAGCCCGGCATCACGAAGTGCATTCTCAACAGGAATAACTGTCTTGTTAACCAGATCATCTGTAAGCTCATTAAACTTTTGTCTGGTGATATTCATATCCATGTGATGCGGACCATCCTTTGCAACAGCTATAAATGGAAGGTTAATATTGGCATTCATTGCAGAAGAAAGCTCTTTCTTAGCCTTTTCAGCTTCTTCCCTTAATCTCTGCATAGCCGCTGGATCTTTTGCAAGATTAATTCCATCTGTATCCTTAAACCTACCAACAAGATAATCAACAATGCGGGAATCAAAGTCATCCCCTCCAAGATGATTATCTCCGGAGGTTGCAAGAACCTCTATAACATTATCTCCAATATCTATAACAGATACGTCAAAGGTACCTCCGCCAAGGTCATATACAAGCACTTTCTGAGGATTGCCATTATCAAGTCCATATGCAAGTGCAGCGCTTGTTGGCTCATTAATGATTCTTAACACATTAAGCCCCGCTATCTTTCCTGCATCCTTAGTAGCCTGTCTTTGTGCATCATTAAAATATGCTGGCACAGTAATGACAGCATCTGTTACTTCCTCTCCAAGAAATCCTTCTGCATCCTTCTTTAGTTTCATAAGTATATAAGCTGATAACTCCTGTGGCGTATATGCTTTGCCATCTATCTTTTTCTTATAATCAGTTCCCATATGTCTTTTTATTGAAAATATGGTTCTGTCTGAGTTAACCGATGCCTGTCTTCTTGCAGCATCCCCAACCAGTCTTTCCTTATTCTTAGTAAATGCAACAACCGATGGTGTTGTTCTATACCCTTCACTATTAGTAATAACTGTTGGCGAATCACCTTCTATAACTGCCACGCAGCTATTAGTTGTACCAAGATCGATTCCAATTACCTTACTCATAATTCCTCCATAACTCACACTAAGAATAATAACACTTATATTCGATAGTTATAAGTTTATCATATTTATGAGGAATTACCATTAATAAAAGTAGAATTAATTAGAAAATTTATATAAACTTGTTTCACTTTAATCATATTAATCTTTGTTTACAGAAAAATAACATACTCCTAAAACTATAGGGTGGATCACAATATATAACGCAACGTTTTGTTACCATTCAAAATAACATACTCCTAAAACGTATGTGGATCTATCATAGACTTTGGCTCTGTTTTGTTACCATTCAAAATAACATACTCCTAAAACTTATAAAAAATGTGCCGCATTTATCACATTGTTTTGTTACCATTCAAAATAACATACTCCTAAAACGCACCGACACAATGAGCAAGAAGTGTATTAGTTTTGTTACCATTCAAAATAACATACTCCTAAAACATTACGCAATACAAATTCATTTGTATCATAGTTTTGTTACCATTCAAAATAACATACTCCTAAAACACTCTCTGTTGATTCTGCAATACTGCTCATGTTTTGTTACCATTCAAAATAACATACTCCTAAAACTACTTGGCTGTAATATTCTCGCGGCGTTCTGTTTTGTTACCATTCAAAATAACATACTCCTAAAACATCTCATGCTGCAGCTGCTCTGTAGTCTCAGTTTTGTTACCATTCAAAATAACATACTCCTAAAACTTTCCCTTTGCTATATAGACACCATCTTTTGTTTTGTTACCATTCAAAATAACATACTCCTAAAACCTCAAATAAAGTTTTTCAGGTGTTAACGACGCACCCGTATTTTAAATAGTAACTTTTTTATTTATTATACAATATAATTTCATCATAATCACTATCTATATACAATATTTTTTCATTTTCAAGCGGTTCTTTTTCTTCTCCTGTTTCTATAAGCAGTATATTAACCTTTTTATACATTGCATATTTATATATTTCCTTTAATTCATCATCAATCAGATATAATTTAAGATTAACAAATATTAATATTTTTGCGATCGAAAGATATTCAACAACATCTATCAATGAAAATATTGTATCTGTTATTTTTCCTTTATTATTCGATATCTTAAGCCCTAATAGTTTCAAATACTCTTGTATCCCGATACTTTCCTTATAATTGAATTCAAACGGAAATTCATTGAATACATCTAATACATTTAGTTGCAATTTTTGAAAAATTGTCTGAAACTCTGACATTCTTTCAAATTCCTGCTTATATATTTTCTCTATTTTATTATATAAAGCACTCTGTATTTTCTTTTGATTAAAATCAATATTAAACACATCAATAAACATCAACACTTCTTTTTCAATCTTAATCTCTGTATCATTATCTAATATAATTATACGTTCTTTAGTATCCTCAATATTGTTTATATTATCATTTAGGCTATTTATGACATTAGTAAATAATTTTTTATCCTGAATTTGAAGTACATTAATATATTCTTCTGTGAATATTATATCATTTTCCAGCGAAAATATCTTCATTATCATATAATAATCAGCCTTTCCTCTCCATCAACAATATTTTCCTGTTCACCACCTGACACATATTCAATTCCACTAAACTGCTTTTCAGTTATAACAAGCATTTCTACCAAACCTTCCTGTGGTTTATTCTTTCTTATCTTATTCTTCATAAGATTAACCATAGTTCCGTTTAGAACAAGCTTTGTATACACAGATTCCTGCATCATAATAAATCCTTCCTGAACAAGAAACTGCCTGAATTTTCTATAGTCGTGCCTGTTTTTATCTGTTATTGTGGGCAAATCAAAAAACACCATCACTCTCATAAATCTGCTAATCATTCAAATTGATATATCATTGAAGTAATAAAACTTTTCTGTTCTATCGCACCAAACATTTTATCAAGATATATCTGAATAGCATTTGTAACATAATACTCACGCCCACAATAATTAATCCGCTTATTCAGAACATTTACAAGCTGCATTTTATAATCAGAATCAAATGTTTTATCAATGTTATTAAACACAATTTCGTCCACTAAAACTCTGAACGGCTCCATTAAATCACAGGAGAGATTATAAGGATTGTATTCATTGGTATGTTTTATACCTAACTGTATTAATTTCACTCAGGTGCACCATCTTAACATCTTCGCCTCTTGCTATCATATATCCATTCTTATAACTTAACTTAGCGTGACTTTGTACTACTATCGTCCTCCAGCTCAAATGTTGTTCTCCTCTCGTATAACCCCGTAACTGACTTATCTACAAGCGTAATCTTTTTACCAACTTTCTCCTTGCTCTTTCGACCCATTCTATCTGACAATCCTGTTGAATACTTTCCTAAATATGGATAGTTGGAGTCTGGCTGAACAAGCTTAATCATCTCTGCTATAAATTCTTTCTTATTCTTTACATCAAGTTTATAAAATGAATTATCCTCCTGTATCCTTATTGCCTCTTTAGAAAAGCCTTTATATTCATCTTTGATTTTAGATAAAAGCAAATCATATAGTCCTGTCAACTGCTCATCTAGTAACTCTGTCTGTATATACTGCCATTTATCATTTTTACCATACATTATGTAATTTAACAGCCTGTTATATTGCTGATTAGCACCACCAAGGACAAACTGTTTTGAATTAATCACCTCTGTCGCACCAACAAGATAATATTCCTCTCCATTTTCTCCTATTATCATCTGGTATTTAGGAACTTTATTTCGCAATATTTCAACATCTACAACACTATTTTTATAAGCTTCATTTAAAATGTCACACACATAATCATAGAGATTTATATCCTTATTTTTAATATCTCTTGCAATATATACAGGTATTTCAACGAATTCCATATGATACTCTTTTTTAACTTTCTTCTTTAGTGCCTTTTCGATACAATATTTTACAAGTACAAAATAGGCTTTTTCACCACCTTTATATCCTCCATACTTTCTTGTATCAAGTTCTTTAAGATTATTAGCACCACGCATATTATTGCCCTGTTTTAAAGGTACAAGCTTACTATCCGCTTTATCCTCTCTTGGATATTTAGTTTCACTATAAAATGCTCCAGTATTTTCTTCCAACTTTTTAGATATAATAACGTCCCTATAACAGAATATTTTTCTCATATAGTCTATGATATCTTCACCATACCAGGCTGTTTCTTTATTATTACTGCTGAATTTGCCAAGCGTTGCAAACCAGTTTACTCCGTTATTATTCTTTGCGTTTTCATAATATTTACGCCATATCTTTCTATACTGTGAATAATTAAGTTCCTTCTGTAAATGTGGATAATTCTTCTGTATATACATACCTATAATATTTGCAAGATATGCGTCGTGTGCGTGATGATAATCATTCATATGTCTGTTTTTATAGAACATACTATTATCATTATTTTCTACCCAGAATCCGTTATTATCTTTTTTCTCATATGTCAGCATTTTCCTGACACTTACGCTTAGATTGGCTTTTACTTCTATTACATCAATCTGTTCATTATAATAATCGAGTATAAGATTGGCTACAGACTTTACAATCTGTCTTGTTTCTACAAGCTGTCGGTTAATAAATCCTTTGGTCAGTATGTCATCAACATTATTTTTCTGAAGATTATTAAATTTCTTCTCTGATATTAACCTAGCTTTTTTCAGGTTCTTCCAGTAATCTATCATCTCACTATCAGAAAATGATTGTGGAAATGCTTCTTTTACTATCTTATTGCCTTTATTCTGATTTTCTTTCTTTAATACCAATGCCTTATTATCCAGACTATCATCATCAGATAATGAATATGGAATTATATGGTCTATCTCAAGATTTTCTGGCTCATTAAGATTTAACTCTTCACCTGTATACAAAGATTTCCCATTCTGCATAAAGTAAAGATACACCTTTTCTTCATCTAAACGCTTTTCATATTGTTTTAATTCCTTGTATACATTTTCATTATATTCATCAATCACTTCCTCTTTTAATTTATTGAGAGCCTTATCAACAGCTTTTTTTCTTGAGTCAGTTCTTTTATTCTTGGCCTTAAAATCATCTTCCCTTGCAAATTCAATATATATCTGCTGTGGTTTTTCACCCATATATTCAATTATCTCTTCGATCACCTTCATTGTCTGCCATATACCACGCCTGTTAGCTGGTGATGTATGCATATCCTGTATTATATCTAATAAATCTTTTGTTCCATCATATATAGATCTGTTATCATCTATTATTTGCTTTATCTTCTCATCCTTATTAATAATTCGCATAAAATTAGGACAATAATCGCAATATGCAAATCGTTCGTCAGCATCTTCAAGCATTTCGATAATAGTTGTTCCCATATCACCTTTTATGCCATTTAACAGCTTAGCAGAATAACGCCCCCAGCCCTTAAATTTTAACTTTAATATCTTCTTTAACTGCTCATCACTAAACTTGTCTGCATACTGCTTATTTATCTTTCTTTTAACTATATCTTTATCCTCAAATACAGTAAGCCAATATATTATATCTTCTATCATCTTTTCATTTCGTTCATCTACATATCCTAATATACGTCTGAACTTATTATAACTGCTTAGTGCACAAGCAAAGCCATCATCACTCTGATATCCTGTAACATCATATCCCTTGCCATTAACCTTAACATAATTAACTTTTTCAAGATACTCTTTAAAATCTTTATCGCTTACCTTAACCCTTCCCTTACCAATAAATAAATCTTCTATTATTGCTTTTCTGTCTTCTTTACTAAGCTTCTTGCCATCAATTCTTATCTGTGATAACTCCTCTAATAACATATATCTCTGATATAACAATGACTCCTTTGGCAGCACTTTTTCATTAGGAAGATATGTACAGTAATTCGTCATCCTCGTAATAAAATCTTCTGCCGTAACATCTATATCCACAACATCTTTAACATTCCAAGGATACACCTTTTCGTTTTCTTTCCCAGCTTTTTTCGTCATCCACGCAAAATTACGATTTCCTTTATTGTTATTATTAAGTGGACCCACATAATATGGAATTTTTGAAGTAAGCATTTTGAGCAATATTTCTTTATTGTCCTTTAATTCTTTGTAATATACCCCCTGCTGTGTTAATATCTTATCCATTTCTATTAAATTCAACTGATATGGTATTGCGGAATTATCAACATTATTTATCTTCTCAAGAAATGTTTCCTGTTCCATTTCAGTTAAAATATTCTTATAAACTTCATCATCTGCCGCCCTCTCACCTAATTTTTCCTTTATGCTTTGATACAACTGTTGTTTTGTATTGTATTTCTTGTTTGTTTCATTACTCAGCCTTTTTATTCCTTTTATGTAATTGGCATAATTAACTATATATTTCCATTTATCACACTTTTTTTCATTATTATTCTTTTCTTCGTTAGCATCTTTTTCGTCTTTATCATTCTTATAACATTTTTCTTTGTGAAAAAAGTCATTATATTTATCCTGACTTGTATACTTATGAAACAAGTATTTTAATGCTTTAAGCTGTTCGCTATGTTTTTCATATTTATCTACCATAGCATATGAAAGATACTTATTATCACCTAATATGCTGTGAAGCACTTTCCACGAATATATCTTTTTCAATGCTTCAACTATATAATATCTCTCCCCAAGTGTATCACTTAACTTTTCCTCCTGCTCCTCATATTTGGCATCTGCGAATTTAGCTTTCAATGCTTTACCATCTTCATCTGTTAAACTGTTATCATTAACAATAATTCCTACATTAAATTCATAACCAAGAACTGCCGCTGCAAGTTCCTTTGAATATTTATTATCGTAACCTGCTTTAATAAATATATCTGTTATATTTTCTTTTTTATCTTTATTTTTTACTTTATTATCTGCCAAACAAATTTTTATTGCTTCATACTTATCATTATTCTTATTATTATCTTCTATTTCCTCTTTTCCCTTAACATATGCATTTATCAACTGTTCCAATTCTATAAATGTATCTTTAATATTATCTATTGCCTCAAATGACTGTCCCTCAAACAGAAAATGTCCTCTATATTTCATCATATGATGTAATGCCAGATATATAAATCTCGGGTCAGCCTTCTCTTTTGTTTCGAGCAAATATTTTCTTAAATGATATATTGTTGGATATTTTTTATAATATTTAATATCGTAAAGGTCTTTATCATTGAATAATAAAAATGGTGCTTTTGCTTTATCGCTCTTATCCTCATTCCACAGAAATGCTTCATCTAATCTAGCGTAAAAATTAGGGTCAACCGGCATTATCATTTCTGACATTATCTTTCTTAACTCTATAACTCTTGTTCGCCTTCTGTTATAACGCCTTCTTGTGCTCCTTTTTATCCTGCAATCAGCTGCTGTATCTGCTGATGCAAACAATCTCACTCCCCAGGCGCTATTTCTATATGTTTTACCATTGTCACCTTTCCTATTTATTTTTAGCAAATGTCCATTATTATCCGTTAAGCACCAGCCTACAGAACCAGTTCCTATATCCAATCCTATGTTATACATATTCTCCTCCTACTATAATTCTTTATCTAAAGAATACTCTCTTTTTATCGCATAGTCAATATTTTTTATCCATATACAATGGCATTATAATATATGCTCAAAAAAAGAAGTTCAACGGCTATACCCTTGAACTTCTTTTTTAGTTGCCATACGCAACTGTAATCATTTAGTTTAAAAATTTATTTTAACCCGTTATGTTATTTTGAATGGTAATAACATTATTATAATATTATATCTAATAACAAATGTCAATTAACAAATCTAAACATACTCCTAAAATTATACAATGACAAATGCCATACATATATACAATAAACATCTAAACCAATATATAAACTCAATCAACATTCATTATATTAGTTTTCTTAGAAATTGCAAGTATAATCATCCTTATTATTTGTAGCAATGCGGCAGCCTCACCCTGAACACCTTCCTCTTAAGCATCTTCCCATCCCATGGAATAAGTGGATATATATAACTTTTCCCCGTTATTGTCCTGTTAAACGCTATCATAAGAACAGATATCACAACACCTGCTATGAATCCGCCCAGATTGAATATCTGCGTAAGTATAAGCATAAGAACCCTTAAGAATTTGAAAGCATAACCCATCTCGAAGTTAGTCTGTCCGTAAGTTCCAACTGTTACAACAGCCATATACAGAAGCGCCTCTGGATTAAACCATCCAGAACTTACAGCATACTCGCCAACAACAATACCTGCAACAATACTCAGAGGTGTTGACAGCATGGTTGGCGTATTAACAGCTGCAAGCTTAAGTCCATCTACAGCAAGTTCAAGAATAAGCAGCTGCAACAACACTGGAACCGTTATATCATCTGTTATGAGAATAAACTTCATAAATTCCGGCACCCACTCCGGATTATTGACGAAAAGTAACCATAACGGTGTTAATATCCATGTAATTATAGAAAAGAAAAATCTTGTAATCCTAAGATATGAACCTATCATAGGCGAGAAATTAAAATCATCTGCTTCCTCTATAATATCAAAGATAGATGCTGGAATTATCATGACCGCAGGGGAATTGTCTACCATAATCACAATATTACCGTCAAGAATAGCTGCTGTAGCTGTATCCGGCCTTTCCGAATACTTAAACTTTGGGAATGGATTAATCCACTTATGCGTAAACATACACTCTGCAAGACTCTCTATATTCATCGTAAGAGCATCAACATCTATAGACTGTATAAGTTTTCTCATTCTGTCAAGCGTATTCCTGTCTACTGAATCAGATATATAACATACAGCTACATCCGACCTTGAACGCCGCCCTACTCCGAACAATTCCATCGAGAACTTAGGATCTCTTATCCTTCTTCTAAGCAGTGCTGCATTAGACACCAGCGTTTCAACGAATCCATCCCTCGAACCTCTTAACACTCTGTCCTTCCAGGGTTCAGATACCGAACGCATCGGATAAGTCCGGCAGTCTATAAGCAGACATTCATCAAAACCATCTATTGTCATAATTGATACTCCAGATAGAAACTGTGTTATAACTGAATCTATATTACCACTCTTTTCCACCTCTGTATAAGGCATACCTTTTTCCAGGAATGCATCTATATCGGTCATGTCTGATTCTTTCAATGAATAGAAGAACTGCATAAGTTTCTCTATCATATCTTCCTGAACGAATCCATCTATAAAAAAGAAACCAGCCCTATGTCCCGCAATCATTACTTCTCTTTGAAGTATATCAAAATTACGTTCCACATTAAGACTAGTTTCTAACCTTTTAATATTCTCTTTAACATTACAGCTGAAATCACTCATTGCAGGCATCCTTTCATTCCTATCTTAACCAGTAATATTAGAACTTCACCAGTAATATTAGAATGTCTGATTTTAGTGATTTTATTCCAACTTTATGCACTCTTTTTCATTCCATGCCTTATCTTAAGCTTATTGCAGCAATGCATAAATGCAGGTATTAAGAAAATATCTGCTGCAATCCATGCTGCCGGATTAGCAAGACATGCCCCGTTAAAACCTATAACTGGTATAAGGAATATAGCAACAAGTGTTCTTGCAAGCATCTCAAACACTCCGGCTAGTATTGCAAATACTGAATACCCCATACCCTGTATACAGAATCTGTAAACATTGACTCCTGTAAGAGGTATATAAAACAGAGCTGATGCTATTATGAATCTTCTTGTAAGTCTAATAATCTCAACCTCAGCTGCATCTACAAAAAGAAGTGCTATATAATCTGTTGTAAAGAACAGAACCACAAGTGCCACTACACTGTACACCGCACCTATTATCATAGCAGCTCTTATACCCTTGCCAAGCCTGTCTATCTTTCCAGCTCCAACATTCTGTCCACCATATGTTGCCATAGTAGAACCAAGAGCATCAAAAGGACAACAAGTAAAGTTAAACATCTTAGAGCCTGCTGTCATGGCTGCTACATATGACGAACCAAGACCATTTACTGCTGCCTGAAGTATAGTACTTCCAATAGCTGTTATGGAATACTGAAGTCCCATAGGAACACCTATATAGCAAAGGTTAACAACATATCTTTTCCTTACAACATTTTCCTGTTTAGTTGCTTTTAATATATCAAACTTTTTATACATATATATAGTACATCCAATACCTGATATAAGCTGTGATACAACAGTTGCAACACCTGCACCCGCTACTCCCATCTTAACATATATAATAAGTATGAAATCAAGTGCTATATTAATAACCGATGATAATACAAGAAAATATACTGGTGTCTTGCTGTCACCAAGCGAACGTATTATACCTGATACGATATTATATAGAAATACCGTTGGTATTCCTGCAAATATTATAACAATATAATTATACGCATGCATGAATATATCATCTGGTGTATTAAGTAATCTAAGTATAGGTGCACAAAATACTACTGAAAGCACTGTCATAACAACCGCAAATACCGCACTGCATATATATCCATTAAAAACATACTTTCTAAGCTCACTATACTTTCCTGCCCCGAACTGCTGTGCAACAGGAATTGCGAATCCATTACATATACCCATACAAAATCCAATTATCATAAAGTTTATTGAGCCTGTAGCTCCAACTCCTGCCAGGGCTGATACACCTAACGTCTTACCCACAATCATAGTATCAACAAGATTATAGAACTGCTGGAATAGCATACCTAAAAGCATAGGAAATGCAAATCCAAGAATCAGCTTGAAGGGTGACCCTTTAGTCATATCCTTTGTCATCTTCAACCTCTTTCTGCGTTATGAAACACTTATTCTGTTCTTAACATCTAACTAAATATGTGTATATGATTATTTTATTAAACCAGCATTAAACAAGCAGCATTTTACGAAAACTAAATGTATTCACGATATCAGTTAACAGTAACTCTTCCCATGGTTATCTTATCAAGCAGCTTGTTATTCTCTGTAACATTATACTTTGACTTAATTATCTCTTTATAATATTCTCCATCATAATCAAGCAATGATGCACTATCTCCTGCAAAGCCATCACTCTTAACCTGTTGTGCTGCCCTGACAGCATACTTTTCAACAAGCTTTCTACGGCATAATATATTATATATATCTTCCTCACTAAGCCTTGTGTTGTCCTTAGCTTTTTGTGAAAAATCATCATATGTATCCTTAGCATCTGCTTTTATTGATTCTTTTTCACTTTCAGTTACATATATATTATGAACGGCAGTCTCTTTTTCCATTATATAATCATACTCACATAAATCCTTTGCCAGTTGTTTAGCATAATCCCTTGTGAACACGCTGTCAAGTGAATTTTTAAAATGTGTGTTCCAGAAATCATTAGGGTCATCAGGATTATACTTTATAGCCATATCATTAATCTGCTTTTCCACTATATATATATAGTAAGAAAAATCCTTCAATGTAATATTCTCATCATCTATGCTGATCACAGCTTCATCAAGATGTTTATTATAAACAAAATCTTTGCTCTTATTAAACACAATAAGTATTGCAAGAATAGCCGCTATCAGCACAACACATATGCATACAGTTATAATTTCCACCTTTTTCTTTTTTAAAGTGCCTTTACTCATATAATCACCCCATTCCATACCTTTTACAGCACGATCGTTTGTATTTTTCTTATATTCTTATAATGATGTCGGGGGCTTTTGACCCCGGCATCATTATAATATTACACGCATTTTTATACCTTTATTATACACAATTATCAATTCATTGTGAACTATGAATCCTATTTTTTTACGATTTCCTGATTATAAGCTAATTGTCATTCTCTTTACTACCGCTCATTCTTCCATCTTTGAAAATAGCTGACAAATATATTGTAAAAGGCTCCTGACATATACCTTCAAAGCATATATCAGGAGCCTCCCTTTTATCAAGGAACTACAATGTCATATAAAAGACAATTCAGTCCTTAATATTAATCATATTCTGTTTATTTTGCAATGTGAATTACTTATATAACTCAACAAGTCTCTGTAAGTGCTCAAATCTCTCGTTAGCAACTTCTTCTGACTTAGCAAAGAGTCTTTCAGCTCTTTCTGGGAATGGCTTAACAAGACGTGTATAACGTGCTTCATTGTTAAGGAATTCCTGATATGATCCATCACCAGCCTTAGATGTTAATGTAAATGGATTCTTTCCTTCAGCCTTTAATGCTGGGTTGAATGAGAAGAGGTTCCAGTATCCAGCCTTAACAGCCTTCTTCATTTCATCCTGGCAGTGGTTCATACCACCCTTAGCGATACCGTGAAGTTCGCAAGGAGCATAACCGATGATTAATGATGGTCCATTGTAGTTTTCAGCTTCTTCGATAGCCTTTAATGCCTGAGCTGGGTTAGCACCAAGAGCAATCTGTGCTACATATACATAGCCATAGCTCATAGCGATTTCAGCAAGTGACTTCTTGCCGATTTCCTTACCAGCTGCAGCGAACTGGCAAACTTCACCGATGTTAGAAGCCTTAGAAGCCTGTCCACCTGTATTAGAATACATTTCTGTATCGAATACCATAACATTTACATTCTCACCTGAAGCAAGTACATGGTCAAGACCACCGAAACCGATATCGTAAGCCCAACCATCACCACCGAAGATCCATACAGATTTCTTAGCAAGGTAATCCTTCTTAGCAAGTACTTCTGGAGCTGTTGGGCATCCATCTGCTGCTGCCTTTTCAAGTTCTGCAATAAGAGCTTCTGTAGCTGGTGTGTTTGCCTTAGTATCATTCTTTGTCTCAAGGTACTTAGCTGCTGCTGCCTTAAAGCTGTCTGTTGCCTTATCAGATGCAGCCATTTCTTCGATCTTGGCAATAGCCTGGTCACGAAGAACCTTCTGTCCAAGATACATACCAAAACCGTGCTCTGCGTTATCCTCGAATAATGAGTTAGCCCATGCTGGACCCTTTAATGTATCCTTGTTTACTGTATATGGTGATGTTGCAGCTGGACCACCCCAGATTGAAGAACAACCTGTAGCGTTAGAAATATACATCTGCTCACCAAATAACTGTGTAATTAATCTCGCATAAGATGTTTCTGCACAACCTGCACAGCTTCCTGAGAACTCAAGGAGTGGCTGGTTATACTGAGAACCGATTGGTGTATTTACTAATGCTGGCTTAATATCCTTCTTACCTACGTTAGCTACAAGGTAATCGAATACTGGCTGCTCTTCTGCCTGTGATTCCTGTGGAACCATCTTAAGAGCTTCTCCAGCCTTAGGACATACAGTAACACATTCGCCACATCCCATACAATCTAATGGAGATACTGACATTGTGTACTTCATTGTTGTGTCTGTTGCATGCTTAGAATCAGCAAGCTTAATCTGTGAAGGAGCTTCTGCCTGTTCCTTAGCATCAAGAATGAATGGTCTGATAGTAGCATGTGAACATACGAATGCACAGCTGTTACACTGAACACAGCTTGCTGGATCCCACTCAGGAACCATAACGGCTGTTCCTCTCTTCTCGTATGCTGAAGCACCTGTCTCAAACTGACCATCTGCAATATCCTTAAATGCAGATACTGGAAGGCTGTCACCATCCATCTTTCCGATAGGATCAAGAAGTTCGTTAACCATCTTAACTGTAGCAGGACGTCCTGTTCTTTCAACTGGCTTCTTATCATCAACTGCTGTTGCCCAGTCTGCTGGTACTTCTACCTTATGTACTGCATCAACACCTGCATCGATAGCCTTATAGTTCATCTCAACTACTGCATCACCCTTCTTGCTGTATGACTTCTTAGCAGCTGCCTTCATATATTCAACAGCTTCATCAATAGGCATTACGTTAGCAAGCTTGAAGAATGCTGACTGTAAGATTGTGTTAGTTCTCTTACCCATACCGATTTCAATAGCTTTATCAATAGCGTTGATTGTGTAAAGCTGGATATTATTCTTAGCAATATACTGCTTAGCTTCTGCTGGCATATGCTGGTTAAGTTCTTCATCTGACCACTGGCAGTTAATCATAAAGATTCCGCCTGGCTTAACATCCTGAACCATCTTATAACCCTTAACAACATATGAAGGATTATGACATGCTACGAAGTCAGCCTGATTGATATAGTATGGACTTCTGATTGGGTTATCACCAAATCTTAAGTGGCTGATTGTGATACCACCTGTCTTCTTAGAGTCATACTGGAAGTATGCCTGAATATACTTATCTGTATGGTCACCGATGATCTTAGTAGAGTTCTTGTTAGCACCTACTGTACCATCACCACCAAGACCCCAGAACTTACATTCTACTGTACCAGGAGCTGAAGTAATAGGAGCTGGCTTAACCTCTGGAAGTGAAAGGTTAGTAACATCATCAACAATACCGATTGTGAATCTGTTCTTTGGCTCATCCTTCTCTAATTCCTTATATACAGCGAATACTGATGAAGGAGGAGTATCCTTTGAACCTAAACCATAACGTCCACCAACTAATGTGATATCGTTAAGACCTGCTTCACGAAGTGTTGTAGCAACATCAAGGTAAAGTGGCTCACCAAGTGATCCTGGTTCCTTAGTTCTGTCAAGAACAGCAACCTTCTTAGCTGTCTTAGGAAGAACCTTTAAGAGTGCCTTAGATGACCATGGACGGTAAAGTCTTACTTTAACAAGACCAACCTTCTCACCCTTAGCTGTTAAGTAATCAATAACTTCTTCTGCAACGTCGTTGATAGAACCCATAGCTACGATAACTCTGTCTGCATCAGGTGCACCATAGTAGTTAAATAAGTCGTAGTTAGTACCAAGCTTCTCGTTAACCTTCTTCATGTACTTTTCTACTACTTCTGGAAGTTCATCATATACTGTGTTACATGCTTCACGATGCTGGAAGAATACATCTCCGTTTTCATGTGAACCACGCATTGCTGGCTTGTTAGGGTTAAGTGCATGAGCACGGAACTCTTCAACCTTGTCCATTGGGCACATTTCCTTAAGATCTTCGTAATCCCACTTTTCAATCTTCTGAATCTCGTGTGATGTACGGAAACCATCAAAGAAGTTGATGAATGGAACCTTGCCATCAATAGCTGCAAGATGTGCAACTGGGCTTAAGTCCATAACTTCCTGTGGGTTTGTCTCAGCAAGCATAGCAAAACCTGTCTGACGACATGCATAAACATCACTATGATCACCAAAAATGTTAAGTGACTGTGTAGCAACTGTACGAGCTGATACATCAAATACACAAGGAAGCTGTTCAGCAGCAATCTTATACATATTAGGAATCATAAGTAAAAGACCCTGTGAAGCTGTGAATGTTGTTGTAAGAGCACCAGCTGCAAGTGAACCATGTACTGTACCAGCAGCACCTGCTTCAGACTGCATTTCTGTTACCTTTACTGTATTACCAAAAATATTCTTTCTTCCAGCTGCTGACCACTGGTCAACAACGTCTGCCATTGGGCTGGAAGGAGTGATAGGATAAATACCAGCTACTTCTGTAAACGCATATGCTACGTGTGCAGCGGCTGTATTACCATCCATTGACTGTTTTTCTCTAGCCATTGTTATATATACCTCCTAATCGAAATATGAGATAAACATCTCTCTTATCAATATTTTAGTATTATTCGACAAAAAAGTAAAGTCATTATGTCAAATCTATTGTACGTATTTTTGTAATTTATCAAACATATGATATTTTTTTAATAAAAGATTTATATTTTATATAAAATTTCAGATTTATCATTTACTATTTCTTTAATTAATTCACTATACGCTCAGCATTGTTATATTATTAACATAACAATGTTTATATGATTAAATTACATGCGATTTTTTCTTAAGATTTTTCTTAAGATTTTTTAAGTTTTTTTCAATTAAGTGTTAATTTTTTTTCAAAAAAGTAATATAATACTTTAGCTACAATAATAAGTTAGGAGATTAAACCTATGGCTACTAAAGAATTCTTTAAGAAGAACAAAAAACTTGTGATAGCTGTTACTGGAATAGTTGTCACATTACTCTTCCTTATTATATTGTTTCTTTCACTTTTCAATATTAATATTAATTTAAATGGCAGTCCAAAAGAGACAATAGAATATGGTGATACTTATACAGAACAGGGGGCAACAGCAGCTTTCAACACTCCTGCATCCAAAAATGTTCCGTTGAATGTTACTATTAAAGGAAGCGTAGATTCATCTAAATTAGGAACCTATCATATACATTATAAAGCTAAAAAAGGTATTTTTTCTGTCCAAAAATCAAGAGAGGTAAAAATAGTTGATACAAAGGCTCCTATAATCGAACTCAATAAGATTGACGGATATTATCCTAAAACTGGTGAAACATATCAGGAAGAGGGTTTTACTGCCACCGATAACTATGATGGTGATATTACCAGCAAGATAAAAAGAACTGAAGACAAGAATGTAATCACCTATACAGTCAGCGATTCATCAGGCAATAAAACCTCTGTACAACGTACAATAGAATATAATGATGGCATAGCACCTACCATCACACTAAATGGAGATTCTGATATTACCATAAAGGCTGGTACCAGATTTGAAGATCCGGGATGTACTGCAAAAGATTCCCATGGTAATGATATATCTGACAGTGTTTCTGTATCAGATAATATTTCTACATACCGTGCAGGAACCTACACAATAACATACTCTGTTACAGATAAGTTTGGCAATGAAACTTCTATAGACAGAACTGTTACTGTTGAAGCTGTAAAACAGACAGCCACAACTTCATCTGGAAACAAAGTCGTTTATCTTACTTTTGATGATGGACCAGGTGCACATACACAGCAGTTATTAGATATTCTTGACAAATACAATGTTAAAGTTACATTCTTTGTAACAAATGTTAACAGTGGTTATGAAAATATGATAGCCAAAGAGGCTGCTGCTGGCCACACAGTTGCTATCCACAGTGCTTCACATGATTATAAGAAAATATATTCAAGTGTTGATGCTTATTTTGCTGATCTTAACGAAATGTCCGATATTATATATGCACAGACAGGACAGCGTGCTAAGCTTATACGATTCCCTGGTGGAAGTTCTAACACCGTGAGCTTAAAGTACTGTAGTGGCATTATGACAACTCTTACAAAAGCTGTAACTGACCAGGGATACAAATATTTTGACTGGAATGTATCCAGCGGAGATGCCGGTGGAACAACAAGCACGGAAGAAGTATACCAGAATGTTGTAAACGGAATGAAGAGCCATAATGTATCTGTCGTACTTCAGCATGATATAAAAGGCTTCAGTGTCAACGCTGTTGAACGTATCATACAGTGGGGTCTTGCTAACGGATATACATTTCTTCCACTTACAACATCAACAGAAGATGTTCATCATGGGGTTAATAACTAAGTTTGATTTTTAAAACAGCTAAATCTTAACAAGACCGCTTATTTAAAAGCAAAATAAAAGCAGACATCCGGTCAGGTACTGACAAGTATCCTGACCGGATTTTCTATAATCCTATATAACAAATTCTTATTTATTATGTCATTAAATTCTAAATATTTCTACTATATCTATCAATATAATAATGACTCTCTCCGTCATAATAAACATCGTGATAACTCCGATCAGCAGCAAGATCTCTGCTGCAGGTTCCAACATGCCCTGCTATTATCGTTTTATAAAACTTACCTTTCGTTGCCGGAAACTTGCCAAGAAGAGTATTATCAGATGCTCCCCACATCCAATACTCTCCTGCTTCTTCATCTACTCCTGCATGAACAAATATCTGACTTTTTGTTTCAAAATATAAAGTCATCTGCCAAATCCACCAAATCAGCTTTTCATGATTTGAAAGAATCATCTGAACTGTTTCTCTGCTAATTGTTTCCATGGAACATGTTCTTGCTATCTGATTTAAGAAATCCATCTGTTGCTCCGATATAAATGTACTTATGGTATTTGCTCCATACTCAAAATCCGTGCAAATCCCAAAGATACTTCAAAACATAATACGAACTGTCACCATAATCAATATAGTCTCCAAAAAATACAATGCGATTATCACCACCAAGATCAACCTGTTCCATATTCTTTTGAAGCTCTCCTATGCATCCATGAATATCACTCATAGCATATATCATATATCAATGACCTCATTTTCATTTAACATTTAACAAATGAAGCTTTATTGCAAGCTCCTCCTAGGTAAATCCTGCATCTGTTCTAAGCTTTTTAATTCTTCCCCCAAATATTGTCACATCAATTGCTCCATTGTTTCTGTTTACCTTCTTCATAATCTGCACCCTTTCCGGTGCCTCCCAAAACAGAAGTGAACCGGAAAAAGAGCGCAAAAATAAAAAAGAGCACTGCAAAACAACTACTAAATCTCTTGATATGTAAAAACATACTTCAAGTTAGCTTCTGTTTTGCAGGCCCTTTTTAATCTGAATAGATGTCTTATGCTCCCTGGCTGCATCTATCCGTAGTAAATACGACTCTCTTCACAAACTAACGACATCGTTAATCTTAGCGGCATATCTGGTTAATCGAGCATGTCTCTTCTTAGCAAGCTCCTCCTCAGATCTAGTATCATCAAATACGGATACCTTGCCTTTCTTCACGCACACAACAAGACGGGCACCGCATTCCGGGCAAACCATATACGAAGTTGTACTAGCTAGCTCCATAAGAAATGCCCCACATCTGTGGCAACATACCACACATTCCCCAGTTTTTTCCTCCGCAAAACTCACCAACATCACGCCTCCTTTGACTATCAAGGTTGATATCTCTCATTCGGAAAAGGGAAAGAAACCGATATGATGAGTGTACATAATTCTCCCGACAATGACCTTTCTGTAAGTGTAGTCAACACTGCCATTATCAACTGCAATGACTATTCTGATCTTTTAAACTGTTTAGCGCACATTATTCAAGGTTCTTAATGACCTTGACGGCTACACCCTGAATCTTACAATCCGAAACAACGATGTCCTTCATAGTCTTGTTCTCAGGATGAAGTCTGATCTTCTGATTCTCTTTGTCTACAAAATAGCGCTTCAGAGTGTTCTCATTCGCTACCAGGGCAACAACAATATCGCCATCCATGGCTTCTGACTGCTTTCTGACAAGTACCAGATCTCCAGGAGAAATTCCGGCTTCAATCATGGACTCGCCCCTTGCCCTAAGTAAGAAAAAAGTCCCTTTGCCAAACATCGAAGCAGGCAATGACACGTATTCCTCTATACACCCTTCCTCCAGCGTAGGAACGCCGCAGGAAACAGCACCAAGTAGTGCCACACTTGTAAACTCTGTCTGAACCTTCTCGGTCTGTTCAGTAGAAATCTGCTGGCCATCATATCTGATCATGCCATTCTCATTCATGGCTACCAGGTACTTATATGCAGTTCCTCTGGCAATACCGACCGCATCTGCAATCTCTGTTGTAGACGGTGAGTGGCGATAATTTTTGTAGTATTCCTCTACAAATGCCTTAATCGTACCCATAAGCTCTGTAAATTTATGTCTCATACGCCGCTCCTTTCTAAAGGAAGCAATCTGTTTTCGTTACTTCCTAATTGGAAGCATATTACTGCGAACATCTGTTTGTAATATCAATCTACGAAATAACGAAAATATCTGACAGCCGCGAAAATCGTGCACTCCCCCTTTTATGTTTCTATGATAGCAAAAGACCTGTCCCTATATAGGGACAGGCGCTGTGATTTTTACTTCTGAAATTCTTTATAAACCAGCTCATAATTATTCAAATAATCATTAAAATCCATTTTATAAATTTTTGCTTCATGCTCATCCGCTATATCAAACAAGCAATCTGCATTCTTAGCAGAACAATCTCTTCCAATATAAATCGCCTTAGGCTTCGCATCAATGAAAGGCATCCTCTCAGCATTCGAAGCAATGATACACCTATATTCTTTTTCATATGACCAGGATGTATGTTTTAAGTTATATAGCAACTGCGGGAGATATATAAGAGTTCTATCTTTCAACATCGTCACTAGATTTCCGCTTTGTTCAGTCTCATCAATGGATTCTGATATTTTTAAAGCTTGCTTTACCATTTCCGATGATATATCAAGTCTTTGATCTGTATATTGAACCGGAAATAGACATGATTTCAAATCCAAACTATCTTTTACATCATATGCAACACAAAAACCCTTATGATTATTTGCATAATGTGCCCACATTGGCATACTCTGAACTCCGTTACCGGTAAAACAAGAAACTCTTACAAATTCACTAAAATCATCAATGAGACTTCCCCCACAATGCTTTAACCTTTCAACATTCTCCAATTCTTTAGGATTATAAAAAAATGCACGTCCATCAAAAGGATCATTGAATCCTTTGATTTCTGACATATATACTTTACCCTTATACAGTGTATCAAGATTTTCTTTATCGCGTTTTTCAGATATATCTAGAGCGTAATACTTATACACTGTATCAGGAATATACAACCGAATTACTTTATAAAGAGCCTTAAATACCTCATCACGTAATATAGATTCTTCGGGTTTTAAAAGCAATGCAGACATCTTAAAATAATCTACAAGATATTCTTTCCTCCATTTATTGATTTCCCAGTTTTTCTCATCAATTTTTTTAATATTAGATTCTATTATTATATCTTCGATTCTCACTACTAAATCCTCATAATATCAATAAAAACTTAAACTTCAAAAGCTATCTTTAGTTTATATTCACTTATTATTTATTCGGTTTTCTATTTCTTTATCGAATGCAAAATCCGGTTGTCCTTGTCTTGCATAATAAGCCGAAAAACGATTCATTATATTCTTTACAAATGTATCTTGAACTTTAATACCCCGACTATCAAACTTATCAAAGAATTTATCAGAAGAAACAGTAACAACTCTTCTAAAATTAATAATGCCGCCATCAAACATTGAATTATCCGGTAACCAATGATAAAACTCTTTTTTATTTTTAACTATTTCAGATAATTTTGATTTTCCTAGTCCAGTCGGCACAGCCTCTATTGCGCATAACATAAGAGTCTCAGTCTTAGGCTTCCCATCATGAAGTGCCAAATCGCATGGAGGAGAAAGCAAAATATAATACTCGCATTTATCTTTATGCAAAAAAATATCTCCTGTATGTAACCTATTTTCCATGCCTTTAAGTGAAATATAAGTTTCTTCAGTACAATAAGCAGGTCCGTCTTCACTCAGTCCTTCAAGCAAATGCGCAAGGATATATCTTAAAAGAATTGATTCAGTATCAATTCCTTCTGTACTATATTTTCTCCAAGTATCTAACTGTGGATAAATATTATTCCAGAAAACAGAAACCATTTTCTTCTCAATAATTCCTTTGCCTCCTAAAACATCGAACAATCCAGTATTATCGATTTCTATTAGCTCGTTAATTATTTCCTTGTATTTTGTTTCCCCCTTTATATATATAGGAATATTCGTCTCTTCATCTGCTTTAAATCCTGGCGTAGCAGTCATTACTGCAACAGGCAATCTATACGTAGAAATAATATCTTTAATCACATCATTTCCACTTTTATCTGTACCATCATCGATTTTTATATCAATAATTGCCCCATGATAATTATTCAATTTGAGCTTCTCAATCGCTTCACCAACCGTCTTCGTAACATCAATCATTATTGATATATCTGCGTTTTCCTCATTCATTATGTCAACTGAATCCGTACAATTCTTAGCGTCATCATCAGTGTCTTCAACCAGCAATATGCTATAGCATTTCATGTTTTTAGTCTTCCTTCCTCTGTAATGTAAAGTGAGCTCCACTTTCCGACCAAATTGCCCTTAAGTCCAATGAATTTCTTTCTGCGGCCTCACCAGCAATAGCCAATCCTAAACCTGTACCATCTGGCTTTGTTGAAAACTCAGGCTCATATATCATCCCGGATTCAATCAATTCTTGACTAATACCTGGTCCAGAATCTTGATAATCAATTAAGAACTGCTCATCTTCGACAGTAATTGTTATTTCTTTTTTGTCGTAACCTGCGTGATTAATCCAATAAATACTGTTATCAAGCAAATTCGTAAAAACGGTGTAAAAATCCTGTTCCCATCCATAGAATTTTCTATCTTCACTGCAGTTAATCTCAACTGTTATTGAGCAATCCTTCAGCTCATGCTCAAATACCGCAACTACATCTGTAAACATTTTTTTTGCCAAAAACACTTTTTGTGTATCTCTTTTCTTCGATGCCAAAGGATCCAGCCGACTAAATAATCGCGCAAAAATATCCCCATTTCTATCGTAACCATCTGTAATTTCCAGCATCTTATCTGCATACTTATCATCATGATTTGACAGAAATTTTTTATGATAATATTCAAGATTGTCCCTCTGGTTTTTAAAATAATTTAACGGTTTTCTACCTTCATGAAGAACAATATTAATTATTTTTCCTAATGTGGCTTGTCCTTGATATACAGCTATTGCATTTCTAATATCCTCAACAGCTTGGTTATTTTTCCTCTCTTCCTCATTTATAAGCTTGTTTATCGCCTCAACTGATTCATTCGAAACATTTTCCTTAATTAACAGATTATCAACAGACTTTTTCAACTCCGTATAGTCATATAACCCATTTAATTTTTTTTCTATCTTGTCTTGCTCTCTTGTTTCTCCAAGCTTTCTTCGAAGGGTAAATCTTCTTGTTTCAAGTTCACTTATTACTTGATTTGTTATGCTCTTTAATCTTTCATATGCATAGTTCTCTTTAAGACCATCTCTAGCACTTTTTTCTTCTAGACCTGATAATTCCTCCGATTGAATCTGTACGTATCCGACCGCTTGATCGCTACCAATCTTTCTAGAAGGGCTCTGTACCCTAGTTTTATTTAATAAGAGCCAATCATACTCAGGATCCCCTAAAGGCCTTATTCTAAAACCATTTCTATATACACCTATTCCATTTACTTTGTTTAACAATTGTTTTGCTTCCAATTGCGTCAGATATCTTCCAGAAATAGGATCTTTTAATCCTCTATTAATAAGCCCTTCTATTGAAGACCTATCTCTATCGTAGACCCTTATGTCAAATGACAAATCACCGCAACCAGTTTCTTCATTCATATCTAATTCAATCGTTTCAACTATAGCGTTTTTAATCTTCTGAGTTTCATATTTTAGACGACCTTTTCCATCACTATTAATTGTTCCACTTATACGATAGTCATAAAACTGCATTATAGGAAATGCCTCTAGTTTTTCTTCTTTTATGTCAATATCGCCAAAACCTTCCACTGTAAGCACAATATCAAACTTATCAAGTTGTCCCATTATTTCTTTTGGAGCAATCAGCTTCTTTAATTCAAACTTTAACTTATCTATCTTCTTCTCATTCCAATATGCTGACTCCTCACCATTTGAAACAATTACAATACTTGTTCCCGGATCTTTATCCGTCTTTTCTGACACAACATTTATTTTTACCTGATCTAAATATTGTACTTCAGCAAACTCAGACCAATTAATTGATACAGTATTCTCTATGCCATCAGCTGTACTAGTTTTCATTACAAAACTATTCCCCAATATGCTAGCTGCATATCTACCTATACCCTTTCTTCCCTGCATAATTCTTCCAGACGGGCTCTTGCGATTATTTTTTTTATTTTCGGTCGATGGTACAAGCCATTTCTCAGCAATGTCCCTAGATGACATACCATGTCCATGGTCAATAACAGAAATTGTTATATCATCGTTGTTCTTAATAATAGCTATATTTACATCCCTAGAATCAGCATCATATGCATTTTTCACAAGTTCAACTAATGCAGCACATTGATCTTGTATTAATTCCTCACCAATAGTTAAGACATGTCTTCCTGCTGGGCGAATTGTATAACTTGCTTCTCCACCTTCTTGATCAATAATATTTGCTGCCTGTTCTTCAAGCAATAATTGCTCTTTTTTCATTTCAGCAATTTTGCTTTGTATTTCTTTAAGCTTATCCATAAAATTCACCCTTTCCTATAATTAGTTCCAATATTCTTTTTCATTCTAATTATGCCATTCTATTTGAGTCACTTTACAGAAAGAATACTGTTTTAGCTTCATTATCTTTGACCCGATTTATTCAACAATTGTAATCATAGATTTCAACTCATCCAATGTCAAAACTACATTTCTTCGCCTATGAATCATCCTATGACAATTAGAACATACAACAATCATGTCCTTTTCTGGGTTTACTTCTACCTGTTCATCAACAGTTGAAAGTGGCACAACATGATGCACCTCGATATATTTCTTACCTTGTTCTCCATAAAAGCTTTCAAAATCAAATCCGCATGCCATACATTTAGTTCCATGAATTTCTATTGCTTTCTTACGTAATTTAGGTTTTCTCTCATATCGTGTTACATAATAAACTTTCTTTCCACCTTCTTTTTCAATACAATATGAGTCAGCTTTTTCCTGCTCTACATCTTCATTACATAATTTAATACTAATTTCTTCATCGCTGAGATAACCAAGTAATTCATTATATAAATCATCTCCAGTCAGCTTTATTTGTTCAATTGCATCTTTAACATCCATTCCTTTAAATATTCCCTTAAATGGATCTTTAATTCCTAAATAATGCAATATACCCATAGATTACCAACCTCTAGTATGGTTTTCATCGGGTTTTAAAACCATGCGGTCAATTTTACGATAAGACATTCCATCAAATAAATATGCTTTTATAACCTTCACATGTTCCTCATGTGAATAATCATCAAACTCTCTTCTCCTTTCTGCGTTCGCCAACTTTGGAATTCGCATAATCTTCCCCCTATATTTCAACAAATTCTTTCTTAAACACTAATTCTGTAAAGACACCATCTACTTGTTTAGCAATCTTCTTAGACTCTGCCAGCATTCCTAACTCGATATTCCCCTGCTGACCATGGTATGAAAGATTTGCAGAAGTTATAAGCGTTTTGTTCTGATCAACAGAAATCATCTTTGCATGTAAAGCTGCCATTGAGTCTTCAGACTTCTTGTAGTTATAAATCTTTAGAAATCGTCCCTTGTATCGCAACAGCTTATCAAAACTTTCTTGACTATCTATGTCGTTCACAAAGAACTTCACAAAAACTCCGCTCTGACTCTTTTGAATTATAATATCTACCAAATCAGTAAAATACGAAGACAACGAATACCCAGTGATAATTATGCTACTATTGGCTTCCTCAAGCATGGTCATTACAACATTCATTGTAGCCCTAGCATTAATTGAAAATGAAGGTGGCGCAGTAACCACTAATGATACTTTGTCAGAATCATCCTGCATTAATGCTTGGCCAAATAATGAAGCCAAATCATCACAGGAATCGCCAACTCCCGGAAATGCTTGTTTAATCATTTCCGATGCCTTAGAAGTTCCATTTTCCTGATCTTCCTTTATTGCATTAAACAAAATATCTGGATTTACAGATCTACCTGGCATAAATCATTCACCAACTCTCTAAAATATGCATTATCCTCTCTACCTGGAATAGGTACTACCAAACCTCTATCAAGCATTCTATTACCATTTTCACACGCCGTTTCCGAAATCATACAGCAAGAATGGCATGCCGCTCCATTGGAATTTTTTCCAGCAGGCATATTACTCATGCATTCTGGGTCATTTGTACATACTAATGCTTCTTGAAAAGCATCTCTCATAATACCTGTTAACTGAGAAATACTTCCTAACTCCACAAGTCCTCCTAAGGAACCTTCTTTATCCGCACTTCCTGTATAAAGCAAAATTCCCGCCATATTATCTCCGAAATATATTCTCTCTCTAATCGCAGAAGAAGAATAACCTGACGACATAGACATCTGCTTAATCAATAAATGTGCAAAAGTATGCATTAACACATAGACTGCATTTCGTACAGAAGTTATTGTCCATCCCTTAGACTGACAAAAGTCCTTATATGATTCGGCATAACGCTCTGAAATATCTTTTACAGCAGGTATTCCTAACCACTTTGAAAGCATCTCTTTATTAAACTCAATAAAAATACCTTCACCATTGACTTCAGCTGCCGGTAACCATCTCTCATTTCTTCCTTTGCTAAGAGTCACTATATTAGGTTGATTAGCTGGATCTGCATCTGGATCCGGAGCATCAACTCTAGTAAATCCCAATAACACCCTTACTTCACGTAATCTTGTAACTCTTACAATTTTGCTAAAATATTTCTGCAAGTAAGAAGGCAATGGATCTTCTTCTGCCTTAAAGTGCTTCTTATTCGATTGATAAGCAGGATCTGAATGATGGGTTATGGCATTGTATTCCATCTGCTTAATCTCAGTGAATTCCTTGATGTTATTCATACGCTTGGTGAGGGCTTCATCAAATTCTTCCTTTGAGTAAGCAGCAAAATACATATCATATATTTTTGCAACACCATCATCGCCCATCAATTGTTTTGCCAATTCAATATCTCTTAGGTGCTCATCAATAAGATTGTAAAGTGGATTAATCCATGGTGGAATTGATATCGCACTTTTACTTACTGCGAAATAAACATTTGATGCACCGCGCTGTGACGGAATTATCTGCTTTCTACATTTTTGATTCTTTACATTAGGTCTAAATGGATGATGACCAGGGCAAGCCAATCCATTAAAATTATCCTTTTGTGTTGCACCGCTCATACTCCGTTTTGCCCCACAACTGCACTGCACCCACATATCTGCCAACGTAGATGTGTTTCCTGTTGAGAACATCTTCAATGAACCTTTACAATCTGCATTTCCACGATGAACCCACCAGCTCCAAGGAAAATCTGCCATATGCCCATTTTCACACATAGTTATAAATCTGGCAGGATATGCGGCCCTATGACATTCAGGGCAAGTAACACCATATCTTATGTATTTATCTACATCAAAATTTTCCCTTGCATCAAACAATCTACCGCACTTTGAATTCGAACACACATGCCAATACGGAAAAGATACAACCAGCACATCACCATTTGAACTCGTCCTTGGCATATAGAAACAATCAACACCAAGATATGACGCTAATCTACCATCTATAATCTTTTGTCCTTTTTCCTTCCAATATGAAATATCTAAAACTGTAACTGAGTCTTTTACGGCGTCTACAACGGAACCTGGCCCAAATGTAGTAATAATTTGATTAGGTCGTAATTCCCCCAGCTTATTCTTGTCAAAAAAAGCCATCTTAATCCTCCGTGTAGTAATACATATTTGCTGAGCTCTCGACTTCTCTCATTGACTGAAGAGTAGGTTTTTCAGTATCAACATGAGTCTTGTCATATGGATTCATCAATCTGTTATATCGCTCAGTTCCCACAACATAATAGCGAAGTGGTTTTTCTTGTGCTGCCCTAAGCTTCCACCAATCAATGAATTGATCTATCTCATCACTTGCATCTGCTTTTGCTGCCGGCTTAATTATATTAAGTCGTTCAAGAATTAATTCCTTTACTTCGTCTATCTCTTCATTTGTTAAGCTTGCAATGGCAGAAGCATCCGCATTATTTGCAAGATTCGGGAATTTCAATCTTATAGCAGATATAATTACTGCATGTAAAACTCTATCTCTAGCTCTAGCAGAAAAAGGAGTTGCTGTAGTTCCTTCAACAAATCTATATAGCTGAGAATGGTACCCCGAAAAATTCTCATAATGTGATAAATCTCGTGGTCTATATGCGTTATACAAAGTAACTACAAGACCAGGATATTTTCTACCTATACGGCTTGTGGCCTGAATATACTCAGAATTCTGTTTTGGCTGACCAGTCACCACCATTAGTCCAAGTCTATCGACATCCATACCAACTGCTATCATATTTGTAGCAACAGCAGTATCTAAACAATCCTTTGATTCACATGTCGTTTCCAATTGCTTTAGCTTCTCTGGAATCTGGTATGATGACATACGAGATGTAATCTCAACATTCCTATTTAAGAATCTTTGCTTTTCTAAACCATATTTATTTTTTATACGCTTTATCCTCTTAGGAATATCGTCTTGCAAAAGACGCACTGCGCCACCAAGCTCACGTATACTGTTAAAATATCCAACTAACGAGTAGTATGGATCAATTACATCTTTAAACTCTTCCTCTTGTGACAATGTATACGCAGACTGAAGTATAATTGCATATATTCTCAACAATGCTGTTTTTACTGATTGTCCAGGCGCACATACACCTACATATTTTCTAAATGGATTATCCTTTATAGAAAGCTCCTTAATAAAGAAGCTATCCCCTATTTCAAAACCATTCGGTGGAAATTGAGTTGTCATGTCTCGGCCATACAAGCATTTAGTCTGGGCAGCAGCATTCTTTATGGTAGCTGTTGAAACGACATATTTCGGTTTAATACCATCATATGTACACATATCCTCGATAATAGTTTCATATGCGCCATAGACCGTACCCAATGGTCCGGTAATTAAGTGTAACTCATCCTGAATAATTAATTCTGGCGGTAAAAAAGGTTTAACATCCACTAATGATGATTTAGGCAATGTTGCAGTCTTATTATGTCTTGAATGCTCAGCCCCCATTGCTACATATCCATCTCTGCTACATTTTCTATCTACCCTGCCAAAAAGTGCATTGGTATTTACATCCCATGGTAAGCGTGCAAATTTGTCAACTGTAGACAAAATGATAGTTGGACATTTTGCATATATCTCTTCGTCAACCAAATACACCGGAATAGATATTCTATTATCTTTGTATCGATAAAATTCACAATGCTCATCTGAGCAGTATATTTCAATTGACTTCTTCTCAGGTTCAATATTAAAATTCTCTTCTTTAAGAGGTTTTCCACAAAAAGGACATGTTAAAAGCTGCTTGAACACTTTATTATGTGCACTTCTTGCCGCAGAAGGATAATCTGGCTTCTCAATAAATTCATCAAATTTATTCGGAGTAACGCCTCCACCAACCCAGAATCCAATACTGATTGATTCATTACCATACTTTTCCGGCATCCTACGCCTAGTTAACTCTGCAGCAACAACCATTTTTGTAATACGATCCCTCTGCTGTGTAGTTAATAATCTAAGAGTATAACGAAGCATTACTGTAACTCCGCCATCAGCATTGTATTTTGCATTACTATTTGCTCTCAATCTTCTATTCGCAATGACAAATGCCATTAAACCTAAGTATGCTTCTGTTTTTCCTCCACCTGTCGGGAAATATAAAAGATCAACTATTTCGCGATCCTTATGCTTAGGATTAACAATTCCAGATAGATTCATAAGAATAAATGCAATCTGAAATGGTCTCCAACCAAAATTATTGTTAGAATCCTTTGGATTAACAAATTCCTTAAAATTGCAATCTATTCCTGCCCCGTTTTTCTTAGAGTAATTCTTAATGCTATTCTGATAATAGATAACCATATTCATAAAACGAAATGATTCAAAAGCCATTTCATCTGTCTCAATCACATGGATTCCTTCTCTTATTCTTGTTAACGCATCTAAACATCTACTAATTACATTATTACCAATTTTATTAGCAAAATCCTCATCTTTCATTCGTGAATTTGCTTTTAAAGTTTTTTCTATCCAATTGGCATATGAGTCAGCAAGCGTATTTAATTTAACTAGGATTTCATCTTTTTTACCCTTACTAGCCATTAATGATGTAGAAAAATAATTTTCATCAAAGCCATCTAAAGCTGCATTAACGCCAGGGAATTCATTTTCAGGAATAAACGCTGACTCAACACATGTAGATTTACCATTTATTGGTTCATCCCATACAGCAGCACACCCCCTTCCTCTCCCCAAAATAGGTCTCTGTTCAAAATAAAACTCATCTTCTGCTAATATTTCTCTGCATATATGTTCTGCTAGGAAAACATAAGAATTGTCTTTTGCATACGCTTTCAGATGCACCTGAAACATCATTCCTTCAGCTGCATTTTCTGGATTATTTCTTTTATTAACAATATATACAGTAATAAGCGAATATTGACCTTTTAATCCTATCTTTGACATATGAAGATGAACATTTGAATCGGACACTAATTTATACTCTTTCGTTCTATTACTATCACTAAGGTCCAACTCAATTGTTTCTGTCATTGGAATTCGAGTATATATTATCTTACTATGTTCTTTTCCATCTTCATCCTCATATTTTTTTGAAGACTTTACATAGTCTCCCCAAGACACATCTATGCTAATTGTTTTCGTTGTATTTTCAACATAAAAACTAATACCCATAGATGAAGGGATTTGAAAATGAGTTGTCATAATCGGCTCATTATCATCATCTTCACCAGCCGTATAATCTTCCCCGTCTTCATATGCCATATCTGCATCAACTTCTTGCTCATCTTCAACGCTATTTTCATCCTTTTGAATATCAAGCATTCCGACAAGGTACGCAAACTTAGGGCTTTCTTCTAATATTTCCTCTTCTTCTCTAGGTCCAATAAGATCCAGACGTATATCATCTATTATTTTCTGACGTACTTCCGAATACTTAAATCTATCAGGCATAAGTACTTATCCCCCTTTAAAACTTCAATACTATATTTACAAGAATCACAGGATTGATATCATATTGGGCATTAAATTCCTCTATAGTTCTATCAGCTTCTCTTTTTAAAGCTTTAACCTTTTCTCGTATACCATCCTTCTGTTTATCGAGTTGCTTTTTCTTTTCTGCAGCCTTCTTTAAAATATCCTCTTTTTCATATCTATTTGAAGACATAGATTCCTCAATCAATAGATTTTCTATTTCTTTCTGAAGATCCTGCATTTTTAACGAAATTTGGTCTATTTGTATCTTGAACCAATTATCTATTTTTTCTTTGTTATAGTCCTTAATAGGTTGAACAGAGTCCTCATATTTTTTGCTCATTTCAAGCAACAATTTATCGTATATTTTTCGATAGTTTTCTTCCTCTTTGGGTGTAGGAGTAAAAAACTTAATATCAGAATCATCTGCATCTTCTATCGCTATAACAATATCCTTCTCATCAAAATCAACATATTCTCCGTTCTCATCGCAAAGTAGTAGCACAGGGAAAAGTATCTCTGTGTTATTACAAAAAGCGCCTAAAAACAAAGTTCCATGTGAGCCCAAACTGTCTCGTCCCCAGTTATCAATTTGCCAATAATAGGTTTTACCATCCATTTCAGGTTCATTAAATTGATTCCAATATTCAACTTCTTTTAGATATTCAGATATCTCTGCTTTTGTTGCATCAAGAGACGCCTCTTTTGCATCTGGGCTCTCTGTAATTAACAAATTTTGCAGTTTAACAGCTTGACTATTTAACTCTGAATCCAATTTTTTATCCAACTTATCGAACTCATTATCAAATTTATTATTTGAATCACATGATTGATATATATTTAAGACCTGTTGTTCAAAACCAGTTCCAGATTGCAGAGCACCTAGCGCAACATCAGACGCACCAAACACACCATCAAACAATTCAAACTTATGCCTTAAAATCTCATAAACACGCCTATCCGCCGCATTTTCAGTATTTAGTAGATTAATCGCAACGACATCATGCTTTTGTCCATATCTATGACAACGACCGATTCTCTGCTCAATCTTTTGAGGATTCCATGGCAAATCATAATTAATTACAGTATTACAGAACTGAAGATTTAAGCCTTCTGATCCTGAATCCGTAACAATGAGGATCTTGGCGTTGTTCTTGAAATAATCTACAATCGCATGCTTATACTCAACACTGCGACCATAATTAACATTTCCATAGTTTTTCACTTGCCAGGCTCTATAAATCTCTTTTGTCATTGAGTCATCGAAATCACCATTAAACAGAATAATATCTGCTTCACTATATCCACTCTTCCTAAGTTCTGATGCAATATATTTCTGTGTTCTTTTTGATTCCGTAAAAACAACTACCTTCTCATCTATTCCTAGCTCTTTTTGATGTTCAAAAGCTGTTGAAATAGCTGTTTTAAGAGCTTCAACCTTAGCATTTTCTGTAATCAATACAGCTGTATCAATTATCTTCTGAACAAGCTCTATTTCTTCTTGGATTTCCTGTCTCTGAACAATGACATCTTCATCTTCTTTATCTTCGAAATCTGATTCATCAATCTCATCCTCAAGAAATTCAAGGAACAAATCAAATCCCTCTTGTGCGTTTGCTGACTTTGATCCCTGGTATAATTTATTAAGTCGTTCCTTAAACACTTCAAAGGTCTCTACTAATGCGAAACTAGAAGAAGCCAACAATTTTCGAATGACCAAAATAATTAAACTTCTATTATTAACAGGAATCGAATATAAAATTTTTCTTTTAAGAAAAGCATTTACCTGGTTATATAATTCTACCTCAGCATCACTCAATTTAAAGTCGACTGTAATACATGTTCTCTTTTTAAAATCCATGTATTTTCCAACATCTTTTCTAAGTGTCCTATAAAGAATCGGTGATAACTCTTCTTTCAATTCAGAGTAATCCCCTGACTCAACAAACTTACGATTGAATATTTTTTCTGGCCCAAAAATTCTGTCATCAATAAATGATGCAAGACCATGTAAATCAGACAATCTATTCTGGAGAGGTGTAGCAGTTAAAAGAATCTTTGGTATTCCCTTTGTAATTTCATAAAGATTCTTTGCTCTTTTTGTCCCATGAAAAACATTCCTAAGATTGTGTGCCTCATCAATTACAATAAAATCCCACTTCACCTTAGGAAACGTCTTCATAAGCTTGGACGAATAATCATAAGACACAATGGCAATCTTTGTTTTGTTACTATTTTCAAGCCACGCTTTCCATGTTGAATGATCTTTATCAACAGTCAAACGGTCTAAAATGCTACTCTCTAAATTAAATTTCTCTTCTAATTCAATTTCCCACTGCTTTCTTAACGTAGCTGGCAAAACAATCATTATATTTCTTGCGCCCGCATTAATTACATAATTAATAACTAAACCCGCTTCGATTGTTTTACCTAATCCAACCTCATCAGCAAGTATTATTCCACCCGTTTTAAGTGCTTGTACCGCAGCACAAAAAGCATTTACCTGGTGTGGATTAGGATCAATATGAGCATTTAACAAACAACTATAATGTGACTCTTTTAATGCTATTTTTTTATATCTGCTGTATTGCTCTAAAAGCAGATTATTCTCCATATTCACTCACCCTGTTTCAATACACTTAATATTCCTTCTGCTATTCCTTTTGCCATTAAAGGCGGAACTGCATTTCCTATTTGAACAAATTGAGCTGTCCTCGGTCCTTCAAAAAAATAATTATCTGGAAAAGACTGAATTCTTGCAGCTTCCCTTACTGTTATAGATCTGTGTTGCTCAATATCGGGATGAATAAAATAATGTCCATCTTTTGAGATATGAGCCAACATTGTATGACAGTAATGATCCTTACCTTCTACAACCTTGAATCTATCCACAAACGAATGTCGATTTTTATGGGTCTTAAGCTCATCTGGGAGGCTATTATAATTCAACCGGCTTCCCTTACCATTATCCCATGCTTCTATAGCTTTCCTATAGATTTCTATATCTCTATCTTTATTTGGTCTCGCCTTATGTAATGTAAGAACATCATCATCTGAGCGTAACTTCATTGTCCTTAGATAATCACTATATTTGCTAGACCGGTATTCACTTACATCCTTACCCGCTCCAGGCACAAGTTTAGGTAAATCATTTAACAGATCTTCAACAATGGCATCTGATGTTTTGTCCTGAAACTCAGGATATGAATAATTTGTGCCTTTTTTCCATCCGACAATAATCATTCGTCGTCTGTTTTGAAGAACTCCAAAAGTCCTAGCATTCCGCTCCTGAGGCTCGATTTCATAACCCCCCCTCTTTAGCTGCGCTTTTATTTTTTTCCAAGTCTCACCTCCATTGGCGGACTCTATTCCCATAACGTTTTCAAAAACAAACATTTCAGGCTGATATTTCTTCAGAAATCTTGCATATAGTTTATACAAATCATTCCTTGGATCCTCGTTCATAGGAACCTTCATATGACTACTCTGAGCCCTACCAACCAACGAATATGCTTGGCATGGTGGGCCGCCGATTATAACATCCACATGTGAGATTTCCTGTTCTTTCATAGACTTATCAATTCTTTCAAAAAGTCTTGGCAATGATTCATCTGACATAGTCACGCAGATTACAGACTGCAATAATTTTTCCGGTATATATTCCAGAAACTTTTCTCTAGAAATATTACCTTTAAGATAATCATAATAAATGTTAAGCTTTCCCTTCTCCTTCAGGTAGAAATAGCCTGTTCTAGTCTCAAGTGTCTTCGCTGCATATGGGTTCATCTCGACATGCGCGATTGGTGAAAAACCTGCCTGCATAAACCCCTCGGAAAGGCCCCCTGCGCCAGCAAATAAATCTATAAAATTATAAGTTCTTTCTGAGGACTTATTCTGCATGTTCTAAAAAACCTCTATTCTTCAAATTCTCCGTCTGTATCAAAAATATGATCCAACTCATCATTATTGATAGCAGACATAACTTTATTTCTTACAGATCCTTTGGCTAAGTCAAGACGTTTTAATCTATTCTTACCTGCTGGATCCTTTGACATTCTTATAAGCTGTATCCGCCCAACTCGAACCTCCTCTTCTGCGTACTTAGCAAAGCCCTTTGCCTTACCCAAATTGTCTTTGAATTCAGGATTGTGAGGCTCAAGAATGTCAATCACATATCCAAGTTGGTCATCCTTACGCACAACAATAAAATCAGGATATGTAACTTTAATTTCACCGTCAATTTCATATGGGATACATAATGACCACGATTGTCTTACTTGATTACGTAACCAGCATACAAAATCTGATTTCTTTTCTTCCTCTTCAATTACAGCTTTTTCCCAACTATTTAATTTAATAATTGCTTTTCCGTCTTCATCTGCATAAAGATGATCTATATATGTATCGCCGCCTTTTTCTATTCTTGCACTGATTGTTTCCGGCAATGTGAAATTGTGTTTACTTACTTTATCTCCATCAGCGACAATGTCGCTATATTGCTTTCTACACTTTTCCGACTTAGCTACAACATACTTTCTATACTTATCATTTATCTCATGAAATTTCTTTTCAGCATAAGCGTTCAATTGCTTCATGCAATCATCATCTGCTGCAAAAAGAATGCAATCCAACTTAAATGCATTCGGATTATCAAAATCCAAAAATCTTCTTCCATAAGCATATGGAAATCCATATCCACCAAGTTCCGCATCTGCCGCTCTTAGCTGTCGATCCAAATCCGATTCGAGCGATGCAAAATAATCCTCAAGCGGATAATTCTTAACCTTTTCTCCGAAGACATCAAACACTTGGATAAGCAATTTCATTTCCATAACCTGCTTCACAAGACTGTCATATTTTCCATTCTCATGGAGCTTTTCAATATATGAATGAATTAGATTGGTCACATCCGTTTTTATCTCATCATTTGCTTCAGGATAGATCATATTCTGTGTAAGCACACCAGCTAAGCTCAGTAATGATTTCAAATAACTGTTAATTTTTGCAAATCGAACCATATAGGTTAAGTAGCCTTGTTCGTTTACAAATTTAATAATTGCTTCGCGGTCTATTTTTTCAACAAATGACAATTGTTCGTAATCATTACTTTGTTGCTCGCCAGCCGTTTCAGGCTGGATATTATCTACCAGCACCTGTCCTATTGGAAGCGGATGCTCTTGCGGATGGGCATCTCTAGTAGCACCTGTAGTGTCATTTCCATCGATGAATGATCCTCCATTTGCAACATTTGTCTCATTTGTAGCATTATCAAAAAAATTTGATGTCTGAAGCAATTCATTGTTAGCGGGAATGACTATCTGTGAGTTTGATAGCATGTTTGAATTTTGGAAATCAAACATATTTATTTGTCCAGAAACTTGCTTTTCCTGTCTCTTATTCTTTGTATGAACAGTCCAAGGGACAACCACTTGTTCTTCCAAAGATTCTCCATCAATAACTGTTGGAATTTCTCCGCCTTCTTCACTCTGCAATTCTTTTATGACATCGTTTACAGTATCTTTATTAAAATATGGAAGATATAATCTGACATCATTTAATGATTCATCAACCATTACGTGACACTGCAATGGCGTTCTAATCATTCTTCCAAGAAGCTGTGCAATATATGTAACATCTTGGGCTTTCCTAAAAGACATCATTGTCTCTGCACGTGGGCAATCCCATCCGGTAGATAAATTCTCCTTAAATAAAACCACCTTTATTCTTCTGTCATCCGCAATATCTACTGGTTCAATATGTGGAACACTCAAACCGTTGATAGATATAGTGCCAGTAGAACCAAAGGTATGAACCACTTCATTTTCTTTAAATCTATCCCCTATTCTTTCTTCCACTTTAGCAATTACGTCATCCAAATTAGTGTCAGATATTTTATCACCTGAACCAGCAAGCACTTGAATCACAAATACAGGATTAACATTTGCGTAATGTTGCTCATAAGTGTATTGATACCAATGCTCACACTTATTCTTCCACTCATCTGTCGCAGCTTGAAGTAATACCATATCATTATGCTTTGCAGGATCGTCAGGATATGTAATAACAATACGATCCTTTAATAATCCAGATGCTCTAACCTGAGCAGCAGAAATAACAATTTTATACAGTGTTGACGTGGTATCATTACCTACGAGTGCATTAAATCTCTCTGCAGTTGCACTCATTCCTATCACAACTGGAACTGGTGAAAGCTTATAAGCATCACTACCCTTGATAAATCGTTGCATTATAGTTGTAGCTGTTCCTGCAGCTCTCCCCTGCATTCCTCGATGTGCTTCGTCAATAATAAAATATAAACGATCCGTTTTTGCTCTAGCCGTATTTTCAATGGTCTCCCAAATTGTATATTGGCGCGTATCTGAATGGTAACTCAGATTTCCACCTTTACCTAATTTTTGTGTATTCAAGAAGTAGATATGACCATCATCCAAATATTCCTGATCAAATGACTCATCAGATATAACCACACACTGATCCATACGAATTTTGTCAGCCTTATATTCTATTTTCTGCTTTGACTGCTCATTAAGTTGTGGTGAGTCAGATAACCACACAAAAATAGCATCCGGCTGCTCTTCATAGTTCTCATTTCCAAAGAAAATATCTTCAATCAATGATGCCATAATAATCGTTTTGCCAGAACCAGTTGGTGCTTGGAGCGAAACGACTTGCGGAACTTTTAATTGTCTATAATTATTTAAAGCTACAGCCACGTGTGATCTAAGATCATTTACAGCCTGCTTTTGAAATGGAAATAATTCATTTATCACAGTTAATTCCTCCCATGGTTAATACGGAAATTATCTAAATAGTCACGGTATAGCTGGTATGTCTCTTTGACATTCATACTTCTAACCATGGATCTATAATTCACTTCATAATCAGTTACTATATATACGGTTTGTATGCTCGGATGTTTTTTAATCTCGTCATTAAACTCCAAGAAGGCATTATCATCTACTAAAACAGCAAATCTGTTTTCTGGCAAAATAAGCATTTTGGGACAGTCTTCTTTTATTTCTGGACATCTTCCCTTGGCCCCCGCCTTCATCCACAAGACAGGCAAAAGTTCTTTAAATTGCATTCCTAAAGCAACTGATGTTTTATCTAAAAAGCCAAGTTTTAAAAAAATGGCATTACTACGAAAACCATCTCCAACCTTAAGCTCAGCCAACTTTGGATATAGCGGTTCATTCTTTTTTATATATGCATTTATTGTTTTTGTCTTATCCCCTTCTACTACTTTTAATTTTTGTAATTCATATGTTTCTTTATCTACACCATAGTTACCCTGAAGGACGTTACCATCTATATCTCTCCCTTTTATACACCCAACAATACGAGGCCAAGTTACATAGTTTGCTATTCCCAAACTTTCCCATTCCTCATCACCTGGTAAGCGGCCTGCATCAATAAGCTGTTTTTCTTCTTCAACTGACATTTCATTGTTAGTAACTAGTACACATCTTCTATTTCCATTATCTTCTGCATTTAGCAAATTAACAGCATGCAATGTAGTTCCTGAACCAGCAAAAAAATCAATAATCAATGCATTAGGATTATTTCCCACAAAAAAGCTTAATGTATCATGAACTGCATATATTGATTTAGGATAATCAAACCTCTTGCCTAAAATAGAATTAAGCACATTTGTTCCATAAGTTTCCGCATTATGAGATTTCATATTCCATACACGTTTAGGAGGTGTAGTACCCTCCGCCTCATATTTTGCTATTATAGAACCATCGTTATTTTTACCGATTGTTCTTGCCTTTCCGCTTTCAATATCATCTATTGTTCCAGAAGGAAGATAATAAACTGTTCCTGTACGCTCTTTCTTATTCCAATTCTTAACACGCAAATAGCCCTTTTCTAAATTAGTTCTTGCCTGTTCCGGAATTAGACTCCACAGTCTTTCATCGCCATCTTTACTTAAGGGCCATAATGCAGTGCACCCTTCGGGTACACTTATCGTATTCCTATCAACACCTTGCTTTACGACGTCTCCTATTGCCTCAATAATTCCAGTTTCGTTATTTACATAGACTGGATAAAACTGATTAGGACGCGAATTTCGCTTTGCCTGCGGTGCTCTACGTCTAAATCCAAGCCACTCAATCTCTCTATCTGCTTCTTTTTTTATGTCATCATCAAGCATATTAAAAGGTAATTTGCTAAAACTAACCTCCCCATATTCAACGACAAAAATATACTCCTCGACTCTAGAAAACTGATCATTTCTAACCACGCCCTTTGCACTTATCACAGATGTAATCATTTGTATCTGAGCATCAGGAAAAATTTCTTCGAGCAAACAGCCAATATGTAAATATTCCTTCTCATCTATTGTAAGTATCAAAACTGACTTTTTAGGATTCAGCAATTTTTTTGCAATTCGTAATCTTTTTTCCATAAATGAAAGCCATTTGCTATGAGCATACGAATCAGAAGAATCAACATAGTCATTATTGTATTTCCAGCTTTTGTCTCTATTGTTATAAGGCGGATCAATATATATACAGTCCACTCTACTCGCATAAAGATATTCCAACAGCTGCAATGCGTGGTAGTTGTCCGCTTCAATCAACGCATGCCAAAAATCATCTTCTG